>Ga0078972_1005339_pt1 | contig 32817 bp, 37 predicted proteins | sample YelNatPaOPGAMG01_FD_67568 | JGI IMG/M metagenome (GOLD analysis project Ga0078972, IMG submission 67568) | Hot spring thermophilic microbial communities from Obsidian Pool, Yellowstone National Park, USA - OP-RAMG-01 (SPADES assembly) (version 2) | ecosystem: Environmental > Aquatic > Thermal... | reverse complement strand
TGTTGATGGAGATTGAGGTTTTTTGTTGAAAATATTTAAAATTTCTGGTAAACTTATTTTATGGCTGAGATTAAAAAAATTTTGAGTTTACTCAAAAGGGCATATCCTGAAACAAAGACAGCACTGCATTTCCAGAATCCCTTTCAACTTCTTGTAGCAACAATTTTATCAGCGCAGGCAACAGATGTTCAGGTGAACAAAATCACTCCATCGCTTTTTAAAAAATTTAAGACACCTGATGATTTTGCTCGCGCGCCAGTAGAAGAAATAGCAAAGCATATTTCTTCAATAAATTTTTACAACAACAAAGCAAGAAGCATAAAAAAAGCAAGCGAAAAAATAGTTAAGGAATTTGGTGGAAAGGTTCCTGATACTATGGAAGAACTCTTATCGCTTCCTGGCGTTGCAAGAAAGACAGCAAATGTTGTTCTGAACCAGGCATTTGGGAAAAATGAGGGGATAGTGGTTGATACGCATGTTAAAAGGGTAAGTTTCAGACTTGGACTTACGAAAAATACTGACCCGGTAAAAATTGAACAGGACTTAATGAAAATTATCCCGCAGAAAGATTGGGGAGATTTTTCTTTTCGTCTTGTGCAACATGGAAGAAAAATTTGTAAGGCGAAAAATCCACTGTGCAATGAATGTATTTTGCTTTCTCTGTGTCCATCAGGTAAAACAAAATGAATGATAGAAGAATTTTTGTAATACACGAACATTTTGCAAGAAAGCACCATTTTGATTTGCGGCTTGAAATGGATGGAGTATTGAAATCATGGGCTATTCCAAAAGAAATACCGCTAAAACAGGGTGAAAAAAGATTGGCAGTTGAGGTTGAAGACCATCCAGTTGAATATGCGGATTTTGAAGGAGAAATTCCTGAAGGTTCATATGGAGCAGGGAAGGTGTCAATATGGGATAAAGGGTATTTTATTCTCCTGAAAAAAGACGAAAAGGCGATTGAATTTGATATGAGAGGGGAAAAAATTCGTGGCACATATGTTCTTTTATTATTCAGGAAAGAAAATGGAAAGAAAAACTGGTTGCTATTCAAAAAACATGAAGAAAATTAGTATCTTTGAGATTTTACTCATTTCTTTTTTGATTTCAGGTTGTACACTCACGATAGGTACAAAGTATCCTGAGAAAAAAACAAAAACCAGTACAAAGATACCAGCAGCAAAAAAACAGGAAGCACCAAAAATTCAGGGAACAATTCATATTGTTAGAAAAGGCGAAAATCTTTATAGAATATCCCTTTATTACGAAGTACCAATGCAGGATATAAGAAAGGCAAATAATATGGATTCTGATAATGTCTTTGTGGGTCAAAAACTTTTTATTCCTGGTACAACAAAAAAACCACCACTTGTTGCCCTTACACCTGATACTAAAATTGAATGTCCTGTTCCAGAACCAAAACAAGCAGAACAACCTGTTTCTGAAACAAAAATATTGAAGGAGTCAGATTTTATATGGCCTGTTGAAGGGAAAATTATATGTAATTATGGAGAACTTGGAAACAAGGGTATTGATATTCTAACTCAACCATCCTCACCAGTAAAAGCAGCAAAAGATGGAAAAATTGCATTTGTTGGTTCAACAACAAAATATGGTGAAACAATCATTATTGAACACGAAAATAATGTGTTTACTGTATACGGACACGACCTGATTATAAAAGTAAAACAGGGGCAAACTGTAAAAAAGGGTCAGGTCATTGGAGAAATGAAAAATTCTACTTCTGCCCGAAGATATTTGCATTTTGAAATAAGAATTGGAAATCAAGCAGTGAACCCTTTTAATTATTTACAAAGGGAAAAATGAGAACACGGAAACAATGGGAAGAAATTGAAGAAAATAATCTTGCGCCATATGCAGTAAAAAGCAGTCAAACCCTTGGAAGAAAACATCCAGAAAAAGAGCATCATTTAAGAACTGCATTTCAACGTGACAGGGATAGAATTATTCATTCAACAGCATTCAGAAGATTAGAATATAAAACACAGGTTTTTATCTATCATGAAGGCGATTATTACAGGAATCGTCTTACTCATACGATTGAGGTTCAACAGATTGCCCGTTCAATAGCGAGAAATTTAGGATTAAATGAAGACCTTGTTGAAGCAATCTCACTTGCACATGATATTGGTCATACTCCATTTGGACATAAAGGAGAGCAAGCACTGAACGAGATCATGAATAGATTTGGGAAAAGATTTGAACACAACAGTCATGGTCTCAGGGTTGTTGATGTTCTTGAAGTAAGATATCCTGAATTTGAAGGACTTAATCTTACATATGAAGTAAGGGAAGGCATAGTGAAACACAAAACAAGTTATGATAGTCCTGAAATACAGGAGTTTAATGAGCATCTTTCACCAACTCTTGAAGCACAGGTCGTGAATCTTGCAGATGAAATTGCATATACCAGTCACGACCTTGATGATGGATTGAAAAGTGGAATTCTTGATGTTGAAGAACTTGATAATTTGAAAATCTGGAATACTGTTATGAAAAAAATTAAAATCAAAACGCATGGAGAACTTGCAAGAAGTGCTGTCGTAAGATCCCTTATAAATTTGCTTGTAGAGGATTTAATAATGACAAGTGAGAAGAAAATAGAGGACGTTTCAGTAAGGTCAGTTAATGAAGTAAGAAAACTGCCGCAATTGATAACATTCAGTAATGACATTTATTCTCAGTATGAGGATCTGAAAAAGCTCTTATTTGAAAGAATGTATAATCATTACAGGGTTATAAGAATGGCTGAAAAAGCGTCAAGGATTATCAAGGATCTTTTTGATGCTTATTATAAAGAACCAAGGCAAATTCCTCCTCACGCATGCAAAAGAATGGATAGAGAGCCAAAGGAACAGATTATATGCGATTATCTTGCAGGAATGACAGATAGATTTGCCCAGGAAGAACATAAAAAACTTTTTGATCCTCACAGTATTGTCTGATGGACAAAAAAACTGCATTGGTGATATTGAATATGATAGATGGAATAGGACCAGTTAATTTTAGGAAACTACTGGAGATTTTCAAAGATCCTGTAGAAATTTTAAGTGCAGACGAAAAATTCCTTGAAAATAAAGTACCTGCTCAAATCATAAAAAAATTGAAAAACTGGAGAGATATTTTGTGGGAAAAAGAACTTGACAGGGTGAATAAAATGGGAATAAAAATTATTACTTATGATGATGCTGATTATCCTGAAAATTTGAAACAAATACCTGACCCGCCCATTGTGCTTTATGTCAAAGGACATATTCCATCAGAGAAAATTTTTATTGCTGTTGTCGGAACAAGAAATCCTTCATTTTATGGTGCTTCAATGGCTGAAAAATTTGCTTCAATTCTTGCATCCTTCGGACTGTGCATTGTGAGCGGGCTAGCGCGTGGTATTGATTCAATTGCTCATAAATCAGCGTTAACTTTTAAATCATCCACAGTTGCTGTTCTGGGTTCAGGGCTGGCAAACATTTATCCGCCAGAAAACGAGAAACTTGCTGAATCTATTACAGAAAACGGAGCATTGATTTCAGAATTTCCCCTTGATACAATGCCTGAAAGATTTAATTTTCCCCGAAGAAATCGAATTATTTCTGGAATTAGCAGGGCAGTTGTTGTCATTGAAGCAGGTTTAAGAAGTGGAGCACTTATTACAGCACATCTTGCTGCTGATCAAAATAAAGATGTTTTCGTTCTTCCATCAGATGCTGGCCGTATTACAGGAAGGGGAAACAATCAATTGATAAAGGAGGGAGCAATATTGGTTGAGTCGCCTGAGGAAATTTTAGAGCATATGAATTTAGAAATTCAGGCACCCGATTCAAATCAGAAACAAAATTTTTCTGATACACCTGTTCTTACGGATTTGGAAAAATTGGTTTATAATGTTATAAGAGGGAAAACAATGCATTTTGAACAGATTCAGATGGAATCAGGTAAGTCAGTTCAGGAATTAACACAGGCATTGACAGGTCTTGAAATAAAAGGGCTGGTGAAATCAGAACCAGGTTCATTATGGCACGGAATTGTTAAACATATTCAGGGAGAATAATATGAGAATATTTACACGAATTGTTCAGACATTATTTATTTTGATGGGACTGGTATTGAGCATTTTTCTTGCCCTTTGCTGGGTGAAACCCGAAATCTTAATAAAGGCACAGCACTATATTGAAACAGGTTTATTGAAAGCAGGTATTGCTGGTTTTTCGATGATTCTTGTTGGGATTATATGGTTTATTTACTGGTTTGATTATGTGATGAAAACAAAAAGTATATGTCTTGACAACCCGAATGGAAAAGTAAGAATTTCTCTCAGGGCAATTGAGGAATTCATTTCAACAAAAATCAGTTCTCAAATGGAAAACATCAAATCAATGAGGGTAAAAGCATCTATTGGTTCTCATGGGCTTGAGACGATGATGCAAATTAAAATTACAAGTGGGTATAATATTCCTGAACTTACATCTCAGATTCAGGAATTGATAAAAAATTATCTTGAAGATGTTGTTGGAGTTGAAAGGGTCAGTCATATAGAAATTATGGTGACAAGTATTACCCCATCTCCTGATGACTTGTCTCAAACGGAGACAAAGGATGAAAACAAAAGTGAATCAAATTGAACAGGTTATTTTTGAACACGAGCATCTGATTACTCTCCTCAAGCAAAATAAAGAATTCATTTCAAAAATAGAGAAAGCTGTTTCAATGCTGGTAGCTGCAATAAAAAATAAAAAGAAAATTCTTGTTTGTGGCAATGGCGGTAGTGCTGCTGATAGTCAGCATCTGGCAGGAGAACTTGTTGGAAGATTTCAGAAAGAGAGAGAGCCAATTGAATGTATTTCATTGACGACAAATACATCAATCATTACTGCAATAGGTAATGACTACGGTTTTGACAGAATTTTTGCGCGACAGATTGATGCCACTGGAAAAAATGGAGATGTTGTGATACTGATTTCAACATCCGGTAAATCTACCAATATCATTGAGGCAGCAAAATCAGCAAGAATGAAAAAAATGAAGATTATTTCTCTCACCGGTTATGAACCAAATATGCTTTCAGAAATGTCTGACCTGACCATTTCTGTGCCATCAAAATCAACACCAAGGATTCAGGAAATGCACTCCATTATTATCCACTTAATCTGTGGCATTCTTGAAGAAACACTTTTTTCCCATGAGAAATAAGAAAATCAAATCATTGAAGGAATTAAAAAAAATCGTAATGGCATTGAAAAAAAAGAAAAAGAAAATCGTATTTACCAATGGCTGTTTTGATATTCTTCATGCAGGACATCTTTTTTGTCTTGAAAAGGCAAAAAAAGCAGGTGATATTCTGATTGTTGCTGTAAACAGTGACAAATCAATAAAAAAAATTAAGGGCGATGACAGGCCTATTATAAATGAAAAAGACAGGATATATCTTGTTTCTGGATTATCCTGCGTTGACTATTGTATTCTGTTCAATGAACCAACACCACTGCGGCTGATTGAGGAATTAAAACCTGATATTCTGGTGAAAGGTGCTGATTACAAAAACAAACAGATTGTGGGGCAAGATATTGTGACGGCAAAAGGAGGAAAAGTTATAACTGTTCCAATTTTACCTGGAAGGTCGTCAACATCCATAATAAAAAAAATTAATGAAACAGGTAGACATTCTTCGGGTCATTGATGCAAATTTTAACAGGGTCAGGGAAGCATTACGGGTGATAGAGGATATTGTCAGGTTTTCTAATTCAGAAACAACAATCGCAAAAGAATTAAGGAAAATCAAGCATTCCTTTACTCTTACCTACATGAAATTTTTTGATTCAATTCCCATTATCAGAAGAGATGTTTTTTCTGATACTGGAAAAGATAACAAACCGTTTTCTGCTACTTCAGTAAAACAAATTTTACTTCGTAATTTTTTAAGAGCAGAAGAGGGATTGAGATGTATTGAAGAATGTTCAATCATTGTATGCCCTTTAAGCACATCTTTCTGGCAGAAAATCAGGTTTCAATTGTATCATCTTGAGCAAACATTGATGAAAAAAATACCTGACAAATCGCTTTCTAAACCATTTTTAGGAATTTTGATTCCTGAAATTGCTCTTGAAAATTTACAAAATGAACTGGCAATACTTGTAAATGCCGATCCTGATTTTATTATCCTTACTCCAGCTGAAAATATCAGAAAATTTATCAAGTGTGTGAAAAAATTAAAAAGATTCATAAAGGATATAATGATATTTGTCTGTGATAGACCTGATATCGCACTTATTGAAGAAATTGATGGAATTCATTTTCAAAGCAATTACATCTTACTTGAAGATATAACAAAAATTCTTGGTGGTAAAATCATCGGGATTGAGGTTGAAAAAGCCAAAGACATCAAAAAATTACACGGTTATCCGATTGCTTATTTTGCATTCAGAAATTATGAAAAAATTTCCTGTCTCTTGACGAAACGAGAAAAAAACAGTAAATTATGTAGTGCAGTAATTAACTCCTGCCATGAAATAAAAAAAGCAATGAAATCTGGCGCGAGCGGAGTTATAATTAGGTACAACATAACAGAAAAAACACTGATTACAGAAACATGTAAAACCTTCAGGACATTATATGGAAAAAAAACCTGAACTTCCAAAAGAAAGTTTTTTAAGGGGAATTATTGTCTGGCTATTTCTCGGGATACTGCTTTTTATGGTCATTAAAACTGCTTCCATAGTTTCTGAAAACAGAAAAAATCTTAACTACAGTGATTTTATTGAAGAAGTTGAAAATGGAAATGTTTCTGGTACACTTCTGATAAAACGCGGGTATGTTTATGGAAGTTTGAAGGACGGAACAAAATTCCAGACATATTCAGGAGAAGACCCTGAATTATTGAGCATCCTTCGTGAAAATAAGGTGTCATTTAAAGTTGAGCCAGCGTCTGATTTATGGGCAGGATTGTTTATAAATTTACTCCCAGTTCTTCTTATTGTTGCCTTTTTCCTGTTCTTAATCAATAAACAGGCAACCAGTGAAAGTAACAGGGTTTTTTCATTCACTCGTAGCAGACCCACAATGCCTGATAGCAGAAACAGAATAACATTTGCTGATGTTGCAGGTTCAAAGGAAGCAAAGGAAGAATTAAAGGAAATTATTGAATTTTTGAAAGATCCGAAAAGATTTCAACGACTCGGAGGAAAGATTCCCAAAGGAGTATTGTTAATAGGACCACCTGGTACTGGAAAGACCCTTCTTGCAAAGGCAGTTGCAGGAGAAGCAGGTGTACCATTTCTCGGAATGAGTGGCTCTGATTTTGTTGAAATGTTTGTTGGTGTTGGTGCAGCAAGGGTTAGAGACCTTTTCAGGCAGGCAAAAAGACTTGCACCTTCAATTGTCTTTATTGATGAAATTGATGCTGTTGGCAGGCAGAGGTTTGCAGGTCTTGGTGGTGGTCATGATGAAAGGGAACAGACATTAAATCAACTTCTTGTTGAGATGGATGGTTTGGTAAGTGACCAGGGAATTATTGTAATGGCAGCGACAAACAGACCTGATGTTCTTGACCCTGCACTTACAAGACCAGGAAGATTTGACAGAACAGTTGTGGTAAGTTTACCGGATATCAAGGAAAGGGAAGCCATTTTAAGGGTTCACACAAGAAATAAGCCACTGGCACCATCTGTTGACCTTTCTGTTATTGCAAGGGGTACACCAGGACTATCAGGTGCAGACCTTGCCAATATTGCAAATGAAGCAGCGCTTCTTGCTGCAAGGAAGAATAAAAATCAAATTGATATGGAAGATTTTGAAGCAGCAAAGGATAAAGTTCTTATGGGCGTTGAAAGAAAAAGTTTGGTAATCAGCGAAGAAGAAAAGAAAATTATTGCATACCATGAAGCAGGACATACGCTTGTTCAGCTTTCACTACCTGAATTGCATCCTGTTCACAAGGTAACAATCATTCCACACGGTAGAGCCCTTGGTATCACTCACATACTACCTGAGAAGGATAAATTTATTGAAAGTGATACATATTTTCGCAATACCCTTGCCTCACTTCTTGCAGGTAGAGTCACAGAGAAAATTGTGTTTGGAAAAATGTTTACTGGAAGTGAAAATGATTTGAAAATGGCTACTGAAATAGCAAGAAAAATGGTATGTGAATGGGGAATGAGTGAGAAACTTGGTCCTGTCAGTTTCAGGGAACACGAGGCAGTGTTTCTTGGTAGAGACCTTATTCAACAAAGAACATTGAGCGAGCAAACTAACAGAGAAATTGATAATGAAATTAAATCAATTCTTGAGCAGGCAGCACAGGTAGCAGAACAAATTATTATGAAAAACCGAGACAAACTTGATTTACTTGTAAAACAATTACTTGAACATGAAACATTAACATCAGAGCAGATTCATAAGATACTTGGAGGAAATGGTGAACAAGAATCAGGTGAACAATCAGGAAATTGAAAAATCCATCAGGACCATTATTGAAGCAATAGGTGAAGACCCAGCAAGGAAGGGTTTGCGTGATACACCGAAAAGAGTTGCGAAAATGTATGCTGATATTTTTTCAGGATTGCACGCTAACCCTGAAGAAGTCCTTGGAAGGGTTTTTCATGAAGAATATAATGAACTTGTTTTGTTGAAAGGAATTCCAATGTATTCAATGTGCGAACATCATCTTTTACCATTTTTCGGGCAGGCGCATATTGCGTATCTTCCTGATGGGAAAAGAATTGTTGGCATCAGTAAACTTGCGCGACTTGTTGATGTTTTTGCGAAAAGACCTCAGGTTCAGGAGAGATTGACAAATCAGATAGCAGACACAATTATGAAAGTTCTTCAGCCCCAGGGTGCAATGGTTGTTATTGAAGCAGAACATATGTGCATGATTATGCGGGGAGTAAAAAAACCAGGAACGAAAATCGTTACATCTGCGATGAGAGGAATTTTCTTAAGGGATATCAGAACCCGGTCAGAAGCACTGAATCTGATTATGGCAAAATAGGAATTATGTTATCGTGCGACCACTTTCAATAACTTGCTACCAGTGATATATTTTCTTTATCAGTAATTGTCTTTTCAATTTTTACCCTGACAATTCTGTTTGTTAAATCAACATTTGAATCAACATATACTGGTAGATATTGTTCAGAATAGCCAAACCACATTTGATTTCTGTATTGTTCAACCAACACATAAACCTGGTAGCCAATAAATTTCTTTTTCACCAATGTTGCCACATTATTTGCTATATCAAATGCTTTTTCCATTCTTTGTTTTATTAATTTATCAGGTAAATGTTCCTCAATCGTGGATGCATAAGTTTTTGGTCTATTACTGAATCTGAAAAGATGAACTTTCAGAAATTCGTTTTCTTCAATGGCTTTTAAACTTGCCCGAAAATCGGTCTCTGATTCCCCGGGAAAACCAATCATTATATCAGTGGTAAAGGTGCAATTACTGAAGGTTTTAGCAAGCAATTCTATTTTCTCCTTATAATCCTTATATCTATATGGTCGTCGCATTTTTTCAAGAATTCTGTCAGAGCCACTTTGAAGTGGTATATGAAATGAGGGACAGAAATTTGGACTTTCTCTTAATTCTTTTATCAATTCATCAGTAATATGTTGAAGTTCAATGGAACTTAAGCGAAAACGTTTTACGGTGTCAATGTTTCTAATTTCTCTTATCAAGTGTGAAAGTGAAAGACCAGTATCCTTCCCGAAATAACCAAGATTAATGCCTGTTAAAACAATTTCATAAAATCCATTTTCTGAGAGGCATTTAATTTCACTGATAATTTCGTCAATGGGTCTACTTCTGATTTTTCCTCTGACATACGGAATGATGCAATATGAACAAAAACTTTCACAGCCATCAACAACTTTTATAAAAGCCCTTGAGTGTCCGTTAAACCTGCTTATTGTTTTCAGTCCTGATTTTTCAATTTCGTTTAGTAGTTTTTGCCTGTCAAAAATCATAATTGATGGAAATGTTTCTTCAATAAATCTTCTGTCGGCTATGCACCCTGTCAACCATATTTTTTTCTTTTGAGAGATCAATTTTCTCATCAGGCGAAAAACTTCATTTTCTGCTTTTTTTGTTACACAGCATAAGTTTATCAGGCATATTTCAAAATTATGGGAATTTGTAATTTCATAGCCCTGAGCAGAAAAATATTCTCTGTACAGTTGAGATTCGTATTGATTTACCTTACACCCAAATGTAAAAATTTTTAATTTCATTTTTTTATTGATTCTATGCCAAAAAATTTGATTGCATTTTCTGTTGTCAAATGAGCAATTTCTTTCACTGACATTTTTCTAATTCCTGCAAATGCTTCAACAATGAATCTGACAAAACGTGGTTCATTTCTTTTCCCCCTGAATGGAACAGGAGCGAGATATGGAGCATCAGTTTCAAAAAAGACCCTATTTAGAGGAACTTTCTCAGCGATTTTTTTTAATTCTATCGCATTTTTAAATGTTAGAATACCTGTGAAGGAAATATAAAAACCCTTGCTGATTGCCCATTCAAGAAATTTTTCATCACCACTGAAACAGTGGAAAACAACCTTTGTCGGACTTTTCATACTACCAAAAATTTCCATAGTTTCATCCTGTGCCTGTCTCTGATGGACAATCAATGGTAAATCATATTTTTTTGCAATTTCAATATGTTTTTTGAATACTTCAATTTGTTTTTGTCTTGATGATTTGTTGTAAAAGAAGTCAAGTCCGGTTTCACCTATACCAACAATTTTTCTTTCACTGACAAGTTTTGTTAAAGAATCAAAAATTTCTTCAGAATAACCTTCTGCGTTATGCGGATGAATTCCGACCGTTGCATAAACACATTCAAAATTGCGAGTAATTTCAATGGCTTTTAGACATGAAACAAGGTCAATAGCAGGGTTTATAATAAAACCAACCCCTTCATTGAGTGCATTTTCAATAACAATTTTACGGTCATTCTCGAATTCCTGAAAATCAAGATGGCAATGTGTATCTGCAAGCATTTTTCCTCGCTTTTATAGTTTAATTTTAACATCAGGACAAAATTTTTTAAAAAACATGGGAAAACGATTTTCAGTGTTTTTACAATTACCCTGCTTTGTTATATAATTAATCACTATGAAGATTATTGATTCAGGCATACTGTATGAAAATCCAAAGCCATACTTAAAAAGTATTCATGCGTATTTTCCTTCAGTTGTTGAACTTACTGATGGAAAAATGGTGGCTGTTTATGCCTGTGGTGAGGCATTTGAAGCAGTAAATCTTCATACATATGTGTCGGTTTCAAATGATGGTGGAAAATCATGGTATCATTGCGGAAGAATCTACAATGAAATTGATGGAAGAATTACTTCTGATGCGTCAAGGATAACAGTGGTGTCAAAAGACCATATTGTTGTTTTAATGTGTGTTTATGACAGGACAGAGCATCCTGACGAGGGTCTCACAAACTTAGAAACACTTGGTTTTGTTCCAACAAAATTTTACCTCATTCATTCATACGACGCTGGAAAAACATTTTCAAGGCCTGAGCCAGTGGAATTTCCTCTTATTGGTCCGTCTTTTGAATTGTGCTGTCCTGTTACAATTCTTTCTGATGGAACATGGTTGATACCAACTTCAACATGGAAAGCATGGGATGGATACTGTCCTGATGGAATGAAAGCAATTGCACTTATTTCACATGATAATGGAAAAACATGGAACAAATACACTGTTGTTATGGATAGATACAAAGATGGAATTATATTCTGGGAATCAAAAATCATCGAAATGTTTGATAATATCCTTGTTGCTGTTGCATGGGCATATGACGAGAAAAATAAGAAAGACCTCCCGAATCATTATGCAATCAGTTATGATAAAGGAAAAACATGGTCTCAACCGAAAAGTATGGATTTATATGGTCAGACGCTTACACCGATTTTACTTGATAATGGTAAAATACTTTCTGTCTATAGAAGAATGGATAAACCAGGATTATGGGCAGTCATATCAAGGATAGAATCAGGCCAGTGGATTAATGAACAACAATTTCCTTTATGGGGGAATAATTTCAGTGGTCTTACTGGTGATACAAAAAATCCTGTTACTGATTTTCACCAACTTCGTTTTGGTGCACCATCAATGATAAAAATGCTTGATGGCACAATTTTTCTTGTATTCTGGTGCTATGAACATTGTAATTCAATAATTAGATGGTTCAAACTTGCTCAATAATATTATGAGGCATAATAAAAAAATTTATGAAAAACTTACTGGTGTCTGGTCTGCTGCTCCAACGCCATTGAACGAAAAGATGGACGTGGATATTGAATCTGTCGCATTAATGGTGGAGCATCATGTAAAAATTGGTATCAATGGAATCTTTTTATTTGGTACAAATGGTGAAGGACCTGCCCTTACAGAAAAACAAAAAATTGACCTGTTAGATGCCGCAATTAAATATAATAAAGAAAGGATGGTTATTGCAGTACAAATAACAGACAATTCATCTCAAAAGATGATTGAAAATGCTAAAAAATTTGCAGATGCTGGTGCGGATATTCTTGTAATGAGTTCACCCTATTTTTTTCACAGGCCTGATAAACACAGATTGTTTAAACTTTATGAGGATGTTTTAAAAAGGGTGAACCTTCCAGTTGGATTTTATGACAGGGGTGATTATTCATCTGTAAAAATTCCTGTATGGGTTTTGAAGAAACTGTATAAAAATGAAAAACTTATTATTATCAAGGACAGTTCAAGTGATGATGAAAGAATGAAAATTGTTCTTGATGCCAGAAGAAAAAATAAAAAAATTCGGATTTTCAATGGCGATGAATTCCAGTGTGTTAAATATCTTCAGGCAGGTTATGATGGATTGTTATTGGGTGGAGGGGTTTTTAATGGTTTCATTGCATCAAAAATCATTGATGCAGTAAACAACAAAAACATTAATGAAGGCGAGAAATGGCAGTCCCTTATGAACAAAATTATGTATGCTGTCTATGGTGGTAAAAAAATTCGCTGCTGGCTGGCAGGAGAAAAGTACCTTTTGAAAAAAATGGGAATTTTCAGTTCATATAAAAATTTGTACGGCTATGTTCTTGATGAAAGGTGCAAAAAATCTATTGATAGTGTTTTTGAAAAATATCAGGACCTCTTACTTCCCTACAAAAAATGACACTTTTTGGGGTGAAAAATGATTCCATGTACTGACTTTATTCCTGCATACAGCGAACTGTTTAAATTCCTTGAAAAAAAGGCAGGGAAAAAAGCGGTTATTGAATTCTGGAATTTCCTTTCTGATACCTACCTGAAAAATAGTTTAAAGAAACTTGTGGAAAAAAATGGAATCAGGGGATGCTGGCTATACTGGTCAAAATCATTGAACGAGGAAGCAGCCGATTTTACAATGGAACTTGATGAGAATAGTGGGATTTTTAAAATTATTATGCACAGATGCCCATCAAAATTTAGGTTGCTTAAGGAAAAACACATTAAACCATACAGGTACTACTGTCAGCACTGTGATGTTCTATATAGAAGGGTATTAGAGCCACTTGGTTATGAATATTGCATAGATTTATCCTCTTGTGAAAAAGCAAAGTGCAAAACTATAGTAAGAAAGAAATCACAGGGATGATTCTATCTCAAGGGAAAAGTCAATTGCTGGTGCTGAATGAGTAATTTTTCCCACAGAGACAAAATCAATATCAAGATTTTTCAATTTTTTTAAATCTTTGATTGTAATTCCACCGGATACTTCTATTTCTGGTCTATTTCTTCCTGCGATGTTGATATATTTCTCTATCTCTTCAATTCGGGCATTATCAAACATTAAAATGTGTGCTCCTGCCCTTTGTGCAATAATTGCTTCTTCTGCTGTTTCAATTTCAACTTCAATTTTCACATTTTTTGACCTTTTTGCTTTTTTTGTAAGCTGTTCAATTGCCAGTGTTCTTCTGATACCATTGCGAATGGCATAAAGATTGATGTGGTTATCTTTGATAAGTATCATTTCATCAAGTTTCATCCTGTGATTATATCCGCCTCCAGCCCTTACTGCATATTTTTCAAGTTTTCTTAAAAGAGGAGTTGTTTTTCTTGTATCGAGAATCTTGAATCTGCCATTTGAGGCAACAACAAATTCATTTGTAAAAGTGGCAATCCCTGAAAGATGGCTGATGATGTTTAATGCAACCCTTTCTCCTGAAAGGATTGGTTTTAAAGGTCCTTTAATTCTGCAAATAATCTGGTTGGCTTTTACCTTTGTTCCATCAGGTATGAAATCTAAAAACTTAATTGTTTTATCAAGGGTTAAGAAAACTTCTTTGAAAATTTCGCCACCTGCAATAATACATTTTTCCTTTGCGATGAGGTGAGACAGAACCAAAAAATTTTCTTCAAACAGGGTTTCTGTGGTGATATCCCTTTTCCCGATGTCCTCATTTAGTGCCTGTTTGACAAATTTCTTTATATCATTGGTTATTTTTAATTTAAGCATTCTTTCTCCTTTTGTCTGTGAAACTTTTGAAAAACTCTTCTTGTTTCTCAAGCATTATATGAAAAGAAATTTTTTTCTTCTGATGCGTGAATGTAATAAACTGGTGCTCCAGTAATTCTGGTCTATCAAGCAATCGCAATATTTGCTCCTGGTCGCTGAAAAAACCATTTTCACTGAAGACGATAAATACTGATACAATTTGTTGTTTATCACAGGGAATCACAAGTTCAATTTCTGAATTGCACTGTTTTTTCAATTTAAAAAAAATATGTGCTTCAAAAAGTTCATCAAGAATTCCCTGAACATCAAAGTTTTTTGCGCATCTTTTCCTTTCCATAATTTTATAATAACCCAAAATTCAATTTTTATGAAAAAATTCAGTTTGTGTGAAGATAGAATATGATATAATTTCATACTTATGACAACTATCAAAAATCCATTTTTTCTACTGTTCATTCTGACTGCAATAATTGGTTTTTCAGGTTGCGAGAAAAGTCAGAACCAGATTATAAAGGAGCCAGTGATTTCAATTGCAGCAGTTGGAGATGTGAATTTTGGTTCTGATTATCCTTCCCAAAACATTCCTGACAAAGGCAGCAGAGATTTTTTCAGTCATTGTAAAAAAATCATTAAATCAGCAGACATTGGTTTTTGTAATCTTGAAACAGTTATATGCAATGGTGGAAGCCCAGCAAAAAATATCAACGAGAAAAACACCTTTGTCTTCAGGTCTCCACCTGAAATGGTTAAGGTTCTTCTGGATGCTGGTTTTGATGTTGTTTCAATCGCAAATAATCACATTATGGATTTTGGTGTGTATGGTCTTCAACAGACGAAGAAAATTCTTAAGGATAACCAGATTCAGTATGTTTCAGCAGACGGTGAAATTGCTCAATTATTTGTTAAGGGAACAAAAATTTGTTTTACTGGTTTTTCTTTTAGTTACGGAAAACGTTCAATTACAAATTATGATAATGTTTTCAGGGAGATTGAAGAAATTTCAAAAAATTGTGATATCCTTGTGGTTTCATTTCACGCTGGTGCAGAAGGCGTAGGTGCAACAAGAACTCAGAACAAAACAGAAATTTTTTGCGGTGAAAACAGAGGGAATTCAGTACTTCTTGCTCATGGTGCCATTGATAGTGGAGCAGATTTAATATTGATGCATGGTCCACATGTTCCAAGGGCAATTGAATTATACAAAGGAAAACTGATTGCGTATAGTTTAGGAAACTTTGTTAACTATGGATGGACTTTGAAAGGAGAAACAAAGATTGCACCACTTTTTCTTATTGAACTTTACCAGAATGGAACGGTAAAACAGATTAATATTCACTCTTTTATTCAGCAAAGACCAGGGTATCCAGAATTTGACAGAAATAATTCTGCGTTTAAACTAATCAAAAAACTTACAGAAGCAGACATAAAAAATGATGGTTTACAGTTTAAACAATTGTAACAATGGAGGAGAACATGAAAAATATACTTTTGATTGTGGTTCTAAGTTTTATTATTTCTGGAGGTGTTGCCATGGGTTTTGAATTGCCGATTGAGGCAGAAGAATTTAATCTTGTAAATGGATGGAAAATAGTTCCTGGTGGTTATTTTCCATCGCAACCGAATTTATGGAGTTTAAATCTTATCATGGCTGATGAAAATGATAATTCTGCAATTGCCACAAAGGACATTGAAATACCCGAAGATGGTAAATACAATTTATGGGTGAGATATGAAAGTTGTTATGGATTTAATTCAATTTTTAAAATAGCGATTTTACAGAATAAAAAGATAGTTTCAGAACAAATTTTTGGTCGTAAGGATGATAAAAAATATTTTCCATTCGGGAAAGGTTACACTGTTCAGAATGCCTGGTACTGGCACAATACTGATTTTGTATATCAAGGAATGAGTGCTGAACTTAAAAAAGGGAAAGCAACAATTGTTATTTCAAAGGACAAAAATGAGAAACCAGCAGCAAAAAGAGTTCTTGATCTGGTTTATTTGACTGATGACCTTTCAATTGTTCCAGGAAATGACTGGAATTGGCGCGGAAAGAATGAACCACCAATTATTTCAAGGTTCAAAAAACCTTTATATGTAAGAATTTCCTGCATTGATGGTTTAGCAACTGTTCAAATTACTACAAGTTTGTACCTTATTGGTTATTACAAAGGTCCATGGGATACTTATTTTGCTTTGAAAGATACTCTCGTTGATAAACTCAAAAGAGGCGCAGTACTTTCAGCAGGACAGAGTACTGGCTGGCAAAAAATAATGGTTTCAAGTGTAATGTCTCCTGAAATCAATTTCACGAAAAAAGGCGATGGAAAGGTGATCGTTGAAATTGCAGTGGAGAAGAGTGAAAATATTGTCAAGAAAATCGAACTTACAGATCCTGAACAATCTGTTTCAGTCATTGTGGGAATCGGGAAGAAAAAATATGAGGAAGGACTTCTCGGTAATTATAAGGCATTAACGGTTGAAGAAATTTTGCAAAAACAAAAAAACATCCTTGATGAATATAAAGTTTCAGGAAACCCTGCGAAAAAACTTTTGATTGCATTTGGACTGACAAGGCAGTATTTAAAAGAACAATTTGAGCTTGCTCTTGCCTGTGGTGCAAATGCAGCTGCCTATAGCAGCCATCCTGAAATTTTTGGCACCAATCCTGTGCTTAAGGGATTTGATACGAGTTCTGGTGCGTTAACTGCGCAAAACTGGCATATGACAAAGGAATGTTATAGTGGTGATTTTTCAAAACTTGAAGAAAGATACAAAAAACTTGCTGATGATACAGAAAAAACCCTTGGAAGAAAAATTCCTTATAGAATCAAACTGATAGAAGAATCAGGTCCACCAAAATTTGAGACATTGATGACATATGATGGACTGAAACAGCAATATATTGATTATCTCAAATCCGAAGGACTAACACTTGAACAGGTTGAAAAAGACCCTGATATGTCTTTTTATCATCAGCATAGATTCAGAGCCCTTGTTTTTGCAAAACTCAATGCGACTGCAACAAAACTTATTGAGAAATATTTTCCAGAAGGGACAAGGACAAATTCAGGAAGTTTTTATCCTTCAACAGGTTCAGCTCCAACGCTTGAAAGGGGAGATGATCCATTTTTATTGTTCAGGGAAAGGGGAGTTACAGAGTTTTCAAGTGAAATCTCCTGGGGACATGGTGGAACTCCTGATTATATTAGTCCGCAAACACAATCATACGAAGCAGCCCTGGCAAGGGCTTTATGCAAATACTACAATTGTCCTATGGGAAGTTATCTTATTGCTGATGGTAATCGCGGATACACTGGTGATTATGTAGAACTTGCAAGTTATCCAATGTATGCTCAGGACTTCAGGTGGCTTCATTACTATTATTTTGGATGGATAATGGAGTGCACTTTTATTGGATGCCCTGATGTGATGAAAGGAATAAAGAGGGTCAGCTACACAATTGGGAAGGTCGAAGACGATTTGATTAATTCAAAACTTGTTCCTGCGAAGATTGCCATTGGATGGAGTTCAAGTACTGATATCTGGGATTTATCAATAAAGCCCGATGACGAGCGACTGCCAGGCAACTGTGTTTATCCTCAGGAAAGGCAGAATTTATATCTGCTTTTGAGACACCTTCAGTATCCCTGTGACATACTTTCAGAAGAGGACCTGATAGAAGGATACTTAAAAAACTATGATGTTTTTATTCTTGCTGGAGACCATTTGAGACCTGAAGCAGCAGAAGCATTGAGAAAATGGGTTGAGCAGGGTGGCACACTCATTTCAGTCGCAGGAGGGGGACTTTTAAATCACTATAATAAACCACTTGACACATTGAAAGATGTTTTCGGAATTAAATCAAGTGTAATGGAAAAAAAGGCACTTGCATTGAGACCGAAACTTGAACTTATTCATGCAAAGCCACTTGATTCTGTGACTTTTGAAAACATTAATGGTAAAAGGGTATCATTTGATATTTTTGGATACAGGCAAAATTTTGAGGTTTCAAACGGGAAAATTCTTGCCCGATATAAAAATGGAGAAATTGCCTGTGTTGAAAATAATTATGGAAAAGGAAGGGCAATAATTATGGGATTTCTTCCAGGACCAAGTTATTTGAAACCAGCAATACCTTTAAAGCCATTCGGCAGGGGAGGTATTGATGAATTAACAAATTTCATTCCCACTAATTTTTCAAAGGATGTTGCATCTGTTATGAAAAATTTCTTATCAAATGTTAGAAGTCCAGTTGTTTGTTCTGAAAATCTTGTAGAGGTAATACTGAGAAAAACAGATGATGGGTATGTAATTCCAATGATAAATTACAGTGGCAGGGAATTATCTAATGTGACAGTAAAATTGAGTACCGAGGACTTCAATGAAATAAAATCAGTTGAATCAGTTTTCTCAAAATGCAAATTTAAGAAAACGTCTGATGCTGTTGAAATAACAGTTAATAGAATTTCAAAATTCGATTGTCTGAAAATCAAAAAATGATTTGGCTACAGGGTACTTGACAAAAAAAAATTCTGTGTTAGATTATATGAAACTTAAAATTTTTTAAACCAATTAGTGATTTTATTCACAAAGTCAAATGGCAATATATTTTATTGAGAAAAATCGGTTTGAAGAACTCATAATATCGTGGGTTTCTGATTACGATGTCTTTGTTCCTTTTGAAAGAAACCAGCAACTTTTTTATGAACTACTTTTGCCAAACAATACTGAGAATTTTTCTGCTGGTTTAGTTAGACCTGTTCAACCGCTCAAATTTTTCTTTAATCCATTCCAGGAACGGGTTGTTCCTGAAATTGAAGTTAAGGAAAAAAGAATTATTATTGGCGCAGCAAATTGTGATCTAAAAGGATTAAAGATTCTTGACAGGGTTTTTATTGAGGGAGATTACAAAGACCCCAATTACGAAAAAAGAAGAAAAAATACTTTTATTGTTTCCATTGATTGTACACAACCTTTATCTGTGTGTTTCTGCAAAACCCTTGGAATAAATCCATATCCTGATAGTGGATTTGATTTGAATTTGACAAAACTTGAAAATGGTTTTCTTATTGAAACTGGTTCAGAAAACGGAGTTAAACTTATTGAAAAATTTGCTCTGAAACCATCTTCTGAATCATTAATAAGTGAGAGAGAAAAAATCAGAAATCAAAGTTCAGCAGTTATTTTGAAACATAATGAACAATTTCACATACCTTCTAATATAACAGAAATATTTCATAAATTGTTTTTTCATAAAAACTGGGAAGAAGTCTGGAAGACATGTGTTCAGTGCGGAAGTTGTACAAATATCTGTCCATCATGCGTTTGTTTCTTTCTTGAAGATATCAGTAAAAAAGACGGATTTATGAAAAGTAAAATCTGGGATTCCTGTCTTTTACCTGGTTATGCCAGAATGGCTTCAGGGGTTTCACCAAGGCCACTACTGGCTGAAAGATATAGAAATCGACTTGCCTGTAAATATCAATATATGGTTGAAAATTTTAAAATGATTGGTTGTACGGGTTGCGGAAGATGCATTGCAGGTTGTCCTGGAAAAATTGATAAAAGGAAGGTTCTATCAAGTATTTTTGAAGACAAGGTAATGGATGTGAGATATGAATCACTCAAATATTTATGAACCATTAAAATGTATTGTGGATAATGTCATTGAGGAATCACCGACAATCAGGACAGTTGTTTTGATACCTGAAAAAAATTTTGTTTTCAGGGCAGGACAATTTATTTCAGTTACAGTTCCGGGAATTGGTGAAGCACCATTTACTCCATCATCATCCCCTGCTGTTACTGATAAATTAGAAGTAACTGTGATGAAGGTAGGCAGAGTGACCAATGCAATCCATAATTTGAAAAAGGGTGATATTGTAGGCATTCGTGGCCCTTACGGGAAACCATATCCTCTTGAAAAATTTGCAGGAAAAGAGGTTCTACTTGTTGGTGGTGGAGTAGGACTTGCGCCAATCAGGTCATTGTTTTATGCACTTATTGATACTGCTGAGCAGTATAAAAAAATTGTTTTTTGCTGTGGTGCAAAAACACCTGCTGATTATATTTACAAGAACGAGGTTCTTGGTTGCTGGCATGATTATTGCTCAAAATTACCACTTTCATTCAGAATAACTGTTGACAAAAAGGATGAAAACTGGAAATTTAATGAAGGACTTGTAACAAAGACACTTGAAAATCTTGACATTGATATTTCAAATAGTGTTGCTGTTGTTTGTGGTCCACCAGTAATGATGAAGTTTGTTACTTTGAAATTACTTGACATTGGATATAAAGACAGCGACATTTATCTATCAATGGAAAGAAAAATGTATTGTGGTGTTGGGCATTGCAGACATTGTCTCATCGGGCCATATTTTGTATGCAAGGATGGACCTGTATTTACATATGACCTGATAAAAAATGAACCAGGGGTATGGGCGTAAAATGAAAAAACTTTTTATTGATTATGAAATTTGTAATAAATGTCCTGAATGTGTGGTGAAATGCAGTTATATATTTCATCCAGAAAATAATGGAATTACTTCACTTCGGGAACAAATTGCATTTTTGTTTGCGTGCAGAAGATGTGATGATTATCCTTGTGTGAATGCCTGTCCAGCGAATGCACTAAAAAGAAACAATGGTATTATTGAAAGGTCTAATTTTCTTTGTATTTCCTGCAAAAGTTGTGCAATTGCATGTCCGTTTGGAACAATTGCTGTTGACATGCTTTTATACCTAACAACAAGATGTGATATATGTGCAGGTTCCAGGGTAAAGGAAAAAGATAGGTTTATCTGTGTGAATAGTTGTCCTTATGGCGCATTGAAGATTGTTGATGAAGAAAATCTTAAGGAAGATAAACACATTCATAAAATTGGTGAAAGTATTATTGTGAAAGTAGTAAACTGGCTTGATATATATGAGGTAACAAAAAAATAGTTATGGAAATATTGAAACCATTTTTACTTATTATTGGCAGTTTTGTTATTTTCGGACTTACTGGAATTATGAGCACCTGGCTTGATAGAAAAATTACAGCAAGGTTACAATGGAGAGTTGGTCCACCATGGTATCAAAATTTTGCTGATTTGATGAAGCTTGCTGGTAAAGAAACAGTGATACCTGAGAATGCGAACCAAGTTTTGTTTTTACTTTCTCCAGTAATAGGTGTGATTTCAATTGTTATTACAGGAGCAATTCTTCTTTCAGGAATATTTTATAATCCATTGAAATGGGACCTTGTGATTTTCATATATTTGCTGATGATCCCTTCTATAATGATTTTTCTTGCTGGTTCCAGTTCAGGGAATGTTCTTGGTTCTGTTGGAGCAGGAAGAGAAGTGAGGTTATTACTTGGTTATGAACTGCCTTTTATTCTTGCTTTACTTGTTCCTGTTGTTAAGTATGGGACACTACAGATTTCTGAAATCGCCAGGCATCAGATGGATTTTAGAATGAATATTGGATTTATTTCGGGCTTTATTGCGTTTATTGTGGGAATTTTTGCTTTTCAGGGGAAACTTGGATTTGTTCCGTTTGATGTTTCAGAGGCAGAAACAGAAATCGCGGGTGGTACATTTGTTGAATATTCAGGACTTCCACTTGGATTATTCAAATTGATGAAATGGATGCTTCTTTCTGTTGGAATCAGTTTTTTTGTGATTTATTTTATGGGTGGGTTCAGCAATATTTTAACCGGTATTTTGAAGTACCTGGTTGTTCTTGTTTTGATTGTTTTGATAAAGAATACAAATCCGAGGTTGAGAACAGACCAGATTTTAAGATTTTCATGGGGATGGTTAACACTTTTTGGGTTTTTTGCTTTAATACTTGCCGTGATGGGCTATTAGGAGAAAAATATGGCACTTGATTTGAAAACAAGGGCATTGAAAAAATCATTGTTTGTTTTTCATTTATCAACTGGTTCCTGCAATAATTGTGATATTGAAATTCTTGATTGCCTTACGCCGAGGTTTGATATTGAAAGATTCGGAATGACACTTGTGGGGAGTATTAAACATGCTGATGTTTTGCTTGTCACAGGTATTTGTACAATAAAAAATTCATACAGGATTAAAAAATTATATGAACAAATGCCAAAACCTGGATTTGTTGTTGCAATTGGAGCATGTGCCTGCACAGGTGGAATATTCAAAGATGGTTATCAGATGGCAGGACCAATTGACAAAATCATTCCAGTTGATGTTTATATTCCAGGATGTCCGCCAAAACCTGAGGCAATGATTGCAGGGATTGTGAAATTACTTGAAAAAATTAAGTGAGGCAAACATGAACATTGTTGAGAAGCTGAAAGGTAAATTTGGAAATAAAATAAAGGATATCAAATTGCATTGTGATAAAAGAATTTATGTTGAGATTGAAAAGCAGGATATTATTGATTTTGTAAAATTTATTTTTCATGATCTTGATGCAAGATTTATCACTGCATCAGGCATTGATAATCTTGATAGTATGGAGATTCTTTATCATTTTTCAGTTGACAGGGAAGATGTAATTGTTTCAATCAGGGTTTTTCTTGATAGAAATAATCCTGAAATCGATTCAATAACAAAGATTATTAGGGGTGCATCAAATATTGAAAGGGAAATGTATGAACTTCTTGGCATAAAATTCTTAGGGCATCCTGATTTGAAAAGATTATTGCTTGACGATAAATTTCCAGAAGGTGTTTATCCATTGAGAAAGACCCAGGAGAAATTAGAAAAATGAAAAAGGTTATTGTACCACTTGGGCCGTATCATCCTCTTTTTGAGGAGCCCGAGTATTTTGCCCTGTATTGCGATGGCGAAAATGTTGTTGATGCTGAATGGGTTGCGGGCTATAACCACAGGGGAATTGAGAAACTTTCTGAGAGCAAACACTGGGACCAGGTAACATTTCTTATTGAAAGAATTTGTGGTATATGTTCAACATCACATCCTATTGCATATTGCAATGCAGTTGAGGACTTGTTAAAAATTGAAATTCCTGAGAGGGCAAAATATATCCGTTCAATTGTTGGTGAACTTGAGCGACTTCACAGCCATCTTTTATGGGTTGGACTGGCTGGCCATTTTCTTGGTTATAATACTGTATTTATGTGGGCATGGAAATACAGAGAACCAATTCTTGATATCATGGAAATGGTGACAGGAAATAGAAACCATTATGCGATGATGAAAATAGGCGGAGTAAGGAGAGATATAGCAGATGATGACATTGACATAATCAAAAATATTCTTGGAGAATTAAAAGGAAAATTAGAAATGTTGACACAGGCAGTTCTTGATGATCCTGTGCTGGCTGCAAGATTAAAAGGGGTAGGTGTTTTAACAAAGAAGGATATCAAGGACTTTGGTGCTGTTGGACCAGTTGCTCGTGCATCAGGGATCGACATAGATGTTAGAAGAGATAGTCCTCATGCTGCGTATAACCTTGTTGAATGGAAAGTGATTACATGCGAGGAGGGTGATGTATTTGCAAAGGCAGTTGTTCGCCTTCTTGAATGTTTTGAATCGATAAAAATTATTCAGCAGTGTCTTGACAGGTTAAAGGGGAAAAAGGGAGAAATTGAAATTGAAGTCAGAAACATTCCAGCAGGCGAGGGTATAGGTCATTATGAAGCACCAAGGGGAGAGTGTTTTCATTACGTAAGAAGCGATGGAACAAGTAGACCTGTAAGGCATAAAATACGTGCTCCAAGTTATGTTAATATTCCAACATTCAAGGCAAGTTGTATTGGTCAGACAATTGCTGATGTCACAATAATTCTTGCTGGTGTTGACCCATGTTATTGTTGCACAGAAAGGGCAATCAGTGTTTATGATGTAGACAAAAAGAAAAAGATATTTGATGGAAAAGACCTTATTAGATTAAGTCAGGAGAAAACAAGAAAAATCAAAAAAGAACTTGGTTTCAAGGATGAATAGAATATGGACATAATTTATTACCTTGTGGGTATACCATTTATTGTAGGCCTGGTTTGTCTTACAATTTCGGATAGGTTAAGAAATTTTCTCTGGAGTATTTCTTTCATTGTTTGCCTTTTTATTTTTGGATATTTGGTTTACCTTTTCTCAAATCCACCAATCGTTTCAAACAATTTATTCATATGGGATGCATTAACAAATGTTACATTGCTTGGGATATCATTTTTCTCCCTGATCATCACTCTTTATAGTTATAAGAATATCAGTGATTTCGCCAACAGATTTTATGGTTGTCTTTTAATAACGCTTGGCTCAGGCATTGGCGTTGTTATTTCAAATCATCTGATTTTGATGGCTGTTTTCTGGGGAATGCTTGCAATTACATTGTATCTGATGGTTAATCTGGCTGGTCCTGATTCAGCATATCCTGCAAAGAAAACATTTATTATTGTTGGTGGCAGTGATTCTTTTTTGATTTTAGGTATTGCCATGTTATATGTCTTAACAGGTAGTTTTAATATAACTGATATCAATGTCCAGATTGATCGATGGCTTTCTGCCTGTGCGTTTCTTTCACTTATTATTGCATCATTTGCAAAGGCAGGCGCAATGCCACTTCATACCTGGATTCCTGAAATTTCTGAATCAACTCCAGCATCTGTGATGGCATTTTTGCCTGCATCCATTGATAAACTTCTCGGGATATATCTACTGGCAAGAATTTGTCTGAATTTATTCTCTTACCATGAGTCAATGTGGTTTTTATTGCGGTTGCTCGGTTCACTGACAATTGTTTGTGCTGTATTTATGGCTTTGATTCAACACAATATGAAGAAACTTCTTGCATATCATGCTGTGAGTCAGGTTGGATATATGGTGGTTGGTATTGCTTCAGCAAATCCTGTTGGTATTGCTGGAGGGCTTTTTCATATGATGAATAATGCAGTTTATAAGTGCTGTCTATTTCTTGGTGCCGGGAATGTTGAAAAACAAACCGGGACAACCGAGCTTGATAAACTCGGTGCCCTTGGGAAAACTATGCCAGTGACGTTTTTAAGCTTTCTTTTTGCTTCATTTGCAATCAGTGGCATTCCGCCATTTAATGGATTCTTTTCCAAATGGATGGTATATCAGGGTATGGTTGAGGCAGGGAAAAATGGTGAACCATCATGGATTTTGTTTATTGTAATGGCACTTATTGGTAGTGGTCTAACCCTTGCAAGTTTCATGAAAATTGTCCATGCTGTGTTTTTAGGGCAGACCTCTGAAGAAATAAAGGATAAGAAAATAAAAGATGTACACTGGACAATGCTTTTACCAGTTGTAATTCTTGCCTTGATATGCCTGATCTTCGGATTGTTTTATTTCAGGATTCCTTTAAAACTCTTTCTTATGCCAGTGGTAAAAATAGAAAACCTGGGAAATTTATTTAATATGGCTCTACCATTATTTTTAATTATTGCTGGAATTATTATTGGTGCGATATTGTATCCGTTTTTGAAGCCATCAAAAATAAGGATTGCACCTGCATTTGTTGGCGGAGAAAAACAGACGGAACAGATGAAAATTTCAGGCACTTCATTTTACAATGTGATTAAAGAAACCACTTTTTTGAAAACAATGTATAAACTTGCAGAAAAAAAGCTCACTGACCTTTATGAGGTGCTGAAATCAATTGTGCTTTATTTTACAGAAGGATTCAGGGTATTTCATACAGGAATACTTGGAACATATTTAACATGGATAATTTTTGGGACACTTGTTTTCCTTTATATTTTTGTAAGATTCTAATGGTTTTTGTGAAAAGGGGAAATTATTAATGATTGAATTACTGATAAGTATGCTGATTCTCTTTATGATTATTGGAGCAATTATTGCTCTTGAAACAACTGATTTGCTTTCCGCTGTTATTTCTGTTGGAGCAATTGGTGTTGCCGTGAGTATCTGTTTTCTTCTTGTTGGTGCTCCTGATATTGCCAGTACTCAACTTGTTGTTGAGGTTCTGACGATTATTATTCTTATAAGGGCGACAATCAGACATGATTTGATAACAATTGACGGAGACAGAGAGTTTTTTGGTCTTACAGTGACGCTTGCTCTTTTGTTTGTTTTTTTCCTCTTTGGTTTGAAGGCATTCTGGAATCTGCCAGAATTTGGTAAGCCTGCAATGACACAATTTCCTGATTGTGCATCAAGCAGGTATCTGACAAAATCATTTCAGGAAACAGGTTCACGCAATATTCTTGTCTCTATTATATTTGATTACAGGGGTGTTGATACTTTTGGGGAACTCTGTATACTTTTTGCTGGTATTTGGGGTGCATTTGCAATAATGAGGGTCCAGAGTCGCAAAAAGAAGGCAGGAGAAAAAACAAATGAAGACAAACAATGATAAACATGGTATGAGTTTGATTGTGAAAAATACAGCAAAGATGGTGATGGGGCTTATTTTCCTTTTTGGTATTTATCTAACTCTGTACGGTCATATTACCCCTGCAAGTGGATTTTCTGGTGGGGTCGTTTTTGCATGTGTGTTTATTCTTATGACACTTGCTTTTGGAAAGGATGTTGTGCTAAATACGCTTGGTAAGACAACTGCATATATTCTCAATTGTTCAGCGGCATTACTATTTTTATTAATTGCAAATTTGAGCATTTTATTTGGTGGGAAGTTCTTTGAAAATTTCCTTGCGAAATTGTTTCCATCAACAAACCATGATTTCTTTAGTGCAGGGTGTATCCCTTTATATAATCTTGTTGTCGCAATAAATATTGGTGCGGGATTGTTTATGGTATTTATTATACTTGCAGTAAGAAGGGTGGTTGAAATTGGAGGAAAACGAAGATTGATTTCAACAGAATTTTTTGATACAACAGAAAGGAAATAATAAATGGTTTATACACTATGTTTTGTTCTGTTTGTGATTGGACTTTACGGGGTAAGTTGTAAAAAAAATATTGTAAAGATTATCCTTGGTTTTCTGATTATTGAATACAGTATAAACTTATTTTTGATCTTGCTTGGATGGAGGAAAAATGGTGTTGTCCCGGTAATTGAACCAGGATCTGACGCACATATGCTTGTGTCTGCTTCTGTTGATCCATTACCTCAGGCAATGGTTTTGATTTCAATTGTGACAGGGCTTGGAATTCTGTCTTTAATGGTTGCAATTGCTATACGTCTTTACCAGAGATACGGAACGTTTGATATAACAGAAATGAACAAACTTAAACATTAGGGAATAACATGGACAATCTTTCATTATTCATAACAATACCTGCGGCTGTTGCGTTTTTCATACCAATTGTCAGTCGAAGGTTCAGATGGTTCCCTGATGTTATTACGAGTATAACAACATTCATACTGCTTCTCCTTTCGTTGATGACATTAAATCACGAGACAGTTTACAGAATGGGCAACTGGTTTGTTCCATATGGTATTGTTTTTGTTCTTGATGGTTTGAGTTGCATGGTATTGATTATTGTTAATCTCATTGGTTTTCTGGTATCCTTATTTTCTGTTGACTACATAGAGAAAATTTATACATCAAAACTTCGTTATTACTCACTTTTACTTTTAGCCGTTACAGGAATGAATGGGACAGTTCTAACAGGTGATATTTTCAATTTATTTATATTTCTTGAACTTACTCTTGTTGCCACTTATGCACTTGTTGGATTTGGATGTGAAGCAAGGAATCTTGAAGGCGCCTTCAAATATCTTGTGATAAATCTTATTGCTTCATACTTTATACTTCTTGGTATTGCACTTCTTTACGGAAAATTTGCCTCACTGAATATGGCGGATATATCCCGATTAATTAATTCCACAGAGAAAGATGTTATTGTTTCTTTTTCTTTTGTTCTTTTTCTTGTTGGTTTTGGAACAAAAGCAGCAATGGTTCCTTTCCATGGATGGGTCGCCGATGCTTATACTGCTGCGCCAGCGCCTGTTTCTGCTATTCTTGCAGGAGGCGTGATAAAAGCACTTGGTATCTATGTCTTGATGCGCCTGACATATAATGTTTTTGGTATAAACCAGCATATTTCAATGTTGTTTATTTATGCAGGTACTGTTTCCATTATGATTGGTGTTTTGATGGCTCTCGGACAATGGAATTTCAGAAGATTACTTGCCTATCATAGTATCAGTCAGATGGGATATATTGTTCTTGCTTTGGGCATTGGAACACCACTTGCGATTCTTGGAGGTATTTTTCATCTCCTCAATCATTCCTTGTTTAAATCACTTTTGTTTCTTAATGCCGGAAGCATTGAATATGAAACCGGTACACAGGATTTGAAAAAACTCGGGCACCTTTCTCAAAAGATGCCTTTGACTTCAACATCTTCATTAATCGCTTCCCTTTCAATTTCGGGTATTCCTCCATTTAATGGATTCTGGAGCAAACTGGTTATTATTATTGCTGCTATTCAGGCAGGAAAACCAGTATTTGCTCTATGGGCTGTCATTGGAAGTATTTTGACGCTTGCATCATTTTCTAAAATTCAAAGATATGTTTTCTTTGGAAAAGGAGAAAAATTTAACAGCGGTATGATAAAGGACATTATTGAAGTACCTGCTTTGATGAGAGTTTCAATGGTTGTGCTTGCAGTGTTTTGTTGTTTTGCAGGATTATTGCTTCTGGGCGGGCTTAATGGGATTTTCGGTCCTGTTGTGAATGTTTTGACTGACGGAACTAATTTATACATCACAAGGATTCTGGGAAGATGAAAAAACTTGTTCTTGGGATTATTTCATTTATAGTGTGGATTTTGCTTGTTTGGCCATTTTCAGAATACGGAATTGATTATGTGAGTTTAATGGTTGGAATTGTTGCAAGTGTTATTGTTGGGCTATTTTTCGGGGATGTTTTTACAGAATCACCACACAAGTTTTTTGAGCCAAAAAGATATTTCTGGTTGATTTATTTCGTTTTTTTATTTGCGGTTGCTTTCATTGACGCGAGTTTTGACTTTGCATACAGGGTTTTACATCCTTCATTGCCGATAAAACCAGGAATAATAAAAGTGAGGACAATCTTGAAAAGAAAATCTGCTATTGCAATTCTTGCAAATTGCATGGGTTTTGCTCCTGGAGCAGTGACTGTTGAAATAGGTGATGACGGCATACTTTACATACATATGGCTTGTATCAGACATACTGATACACAAGATGCAACGGCTGCTTTTGTAAAAAGATTTGAAACGATTTTGAAAAGGATACTCGAATGATTAACCTTTTTATGATATCACTTGGATGCTGTGCTTTTTTATGCCTGTTCAGGATAGCAAGAGGTCCAACAGCTTCTGACAGGGCAGTTGCCATTGATATTCTTGGAATAATGGTTGTTGCTTTCGGTGCTTTTATGAGTATTAAAACAGGCAAAGAATTTTATCTCACGACTGCACTTGTCTGGACACTTTTGAATTTTATAGGAGTGCTTGCATTATCTAAGTTTCTTGAGAACAGGGGATTTGATGATTAAAAGGATGGAAAAATGAGAGAAAACATTGGTTATCTTTTTATGCTTGTGGGCATAATTTTTGATGCGATTGGTTGTATTGGTTTGATAAGGTTACCCGACCTTTATAATAGATTGCAGGCATCGTTGAAATGTGTTGCTATGGGAACCAGTTTAATTTTGATTGGCACAATGATTATCGCTGGTTTTTCTCCTGTTGGCGCAAAGGCGTTTTTATGTCTTGTGTTCATATTGATTATTTCACCAACCACAGAACATGCGCTGGCTCGAGCATCATATATCGCGGGTGTAAAACTGTGGGAGGGAAGTATCATTGATAAATTGAAAGAAGATATTGAAGCAGGGAAAAAAGAATGAAAAAACCAAAAATTAGAGAACTTGTTGAGGCATTAAGAAGTTTATTTTCAAAACCTTATACAACCAAATTCCCTGAGGTTCCTCATGTTCCTTTTGAGAAATTTCGAGGGAAACCTCAGTTTAATTTTGAAAAATGTGTTGGCTGTGGTGCCTGTGCGATTGTCTGTCCTGCTGGTGCAATAAAGCTTGAAGATATCAGGCAGGGTAGTACCGCCAAAAGAAGATTGACACATTATTCAGGTATATGCATTTTCTGTGGTCAATGCGAGGCAAATTGCATTGCAGACAAATCTGGAATTAAACTGACAAAAGAATTTGATCTTGCCTATTTTAATCAGGGAGATGATTCCCATTTTATTGAGCATGACCTTGTTGTTTGTCAATCATGCGGAAGAATCATCGGAGCAAAAAAGCATTTGATATGGGCAATCAGAAAAATCGGGCACTTAAGTTTTGCACAGGGGATTCTATTAAATATTAACCAGGAAATCATTCAGGTGAAGTCCGAGATTCCTGAAACAAAAGTTGAAAAACCTCTTCAGAGAACAGACATTTTTAAAATTATCTGTCCTCAGTGCAGAAGAGAAGCATTTTTAATTGATGAATCTATTAAACTTGAAAATAATCAGAAGTAATTTTTACCTGCCAATTTATTCATAGTTTCATTGGTATCCTGAATTTTTCTAAGCCCCGTTTGTACCCTTTTTCAAATTCTTCCTCCAATTTTTCCACCTTTCATAAACCCCCTTCGCTCTCCCCCTTTTCCAAAGGGGGATTGAGGGGGATTCAAAGTAGTTTCTCCCTTTTTCAAAGGGAGATGTAAGAGGGATTTTTATCTTCGGGAAAATCTCCCCCAGCCCCCTCTTTTTGAAAGAAGGGGCTTTTCCTTTTTCATTGTTTCCCTTTTTTCAAATCCTCCCTCCATTTTCCCCCTTTTTCAAAGGGGGATTAAGGGGGATTTATTGCAAGGGGATATACCCCTTTCAATTTTCCCTCCCTGGACAGGAAAGGTTATCTGCTCTAATGATGAGTGGAATTAATTGTAAATTTGATATTTTGACTAAAGTCATCATTCATTGTAAATTATTTGAAAATGATTTTTAAAAGGGGGATATTTATGAAGATACTATCAATATTCGCAGGGTTTCTTATTATGTGTTGTTCCTTAATTTTTTCTCAGGTTTTGCAGATTCAACCATGGAAGAACGCATGGAAGAACGACCCTTCAATTTTGTCAAGATTTTTTACTGTTTCTCTTGATGATTTTGCAAATCATAAAAGTTTATTCAGTATTTCTGGTGATGGTGATAAGGTTCTCATCGGAAACATTCCATTTCAACTGATAAATAAAAAATCAGCGGATAATGTTTTTCTCAAGGATGCTGGATGGAAGGACTGGAGTACTGATCCGAGTTCATATTATTCTGCCTATGATTTTGCACCAAAGGAGATTGACCCAACAAGGGTAATGGTTCATATACCAGTTGATTATTACAGTGCTGCATATGTTCTCGGTGTATGTGAAAATGATAAAAGTTTCAGTGATATTTTAACGTTAAGAATTGGAAAATTTGGTGGCCAATCGCAAACTTTTTACACTGATTTTGTTGCTCGAATTCCAAGAGCAGAAAATACAAAAGGTGGTATGGGAGTAGTAAGAACAGAATCAGGGAATTTATTTGTTGTCAGAATTCCTCTTGACCGTGCAATATGGCAGGATTTTAAGGATTGTTATACCATTGATGTTGACATTACAAAGGAAATTCGACTTGCCATACGAAGACCTGACCCGTGCAGGTTTCAAACAAGGCCTCTGGGACTTCCATCAGGAATCCATGTTTTTGCAATAACATTTGAAAGAGCGCCAGTAAGAATGGAAGTTGATACTGACGAGCCAGGTCATGTTTTTAATGAGCCACAGATTCCTCAATTCAACATCAAACTTACAAAGTTGACATCTATAAGACAGTGTGAGATCGAAGCAAGGGCAACAGATTACTATGGCAATACAACTGTTTTTACTCTTTCTGATATTTCATTTCCGAGACATGCTCGAATTCCATTAAAAATGAAACTTACCCACCTATCATAAATTGAATAAGGATCTTCTGATACCTGCTCAATTCTCGGTTCTGATGCACCCACACCTTCAACTTTTGTTAATCTTGCAGGTATTTTTAATTTAGGTTTTATTTTATTATAAACTGCGTATGCCCGAGCCCTTGATAAATTTTCATTGTATTCGATGTTTTCCGGATTTTTAAATTCTTCTCTTAAAATACTCGAATGTCCTACTAATGTTAAACCTATCACTGTATTTCCAACAAAATCATTTTCAAAATTTAGTAATCTAACAATTGTATTTAATATCTTCTCATCATGTTCTGTATTTATTGTAGAATTTTTATGTGCAAAGTAAATACCACCAAATTTATTTATATAATTAAAACTATCATACATAAAATCGCCTAAATTATAAACATAATTGTTTATATTTTCTTTTACATTTTCAATTTTTTGTTCAA
>Ga0078972_1005338_pt1 | contig 32823 bp, 29 predicted proteins | sample YelNatPaOPGAMG01_FD_67568 | JGI IMG/M metagenome (GOLD analysis project Ga0078972, IMG submission 67568) | Hot spring thermophilic microbial communities from Obsidian Pool, Yellowstone National Park, USA - OP-RAMG-01 (SPADES assembly) (version 2) | ecosystem: Environmental > Aquatic > Thermal... | reverse complement strand
TGGCAGCGCCTGCCGGCGCGGCCGGCCACCTGCGCGCCCTGGCCGCAGGGCGTGGACCGGCGGCTGGTGGAGGCGCTGGCGCGCCGCGGCATCCGGGCTCCCTACGTGCATCAGGCCGAGGCCATCGCGGCGGCGCTCGAAGGCCGCGATGTGGTGGTGGTGACCGGCACGGCCTCGGGCAAGACCCTGTGCTACAACGCGCCGGTGCTCACGGCGCTCCTGGCCGACCCGCAGGCGCGCGCCCTGTACCTCTTCCCCACCAAGGCGCTCACGCAGGATCAGGCGGCGGCGCTCGCCGGCCTCGTGCAAGAGATGGGGGTGGAGCTGCGCGCCGATACCTACGATGGCGATACCCTGGCCGACGCCAGGCCGGCGGTGCGCAACCGGGCGCGGGTGCTCCTGACCAACCCCGATATGCTGCACACCGGCATCCTGCCCCATCACACCAAGTGGGCGACCCTTTTCCGCGGCCTGCGCTACGTGGTGCTCGATGAGCTGCACACCTACCGCGGCGTGTTCGGCAGCCACATGGCCAATGTGCTGCGCCGGCTGCAACGGGTGTGCCACTTTTACGGCTCGGACCCCACCTTCATCTGCTGTTCGGCCACCATCGCCAACCCTGCCCAACTGGCAGAGGGCCTGCTGGGGCGCAGGGCGGTGGTGATCGATCGCGATGGGGCGCCGCGGGGCGAGCGCCATATCCTGTTCTACAACCCGCCGATCGTCGATCACGCGCTGGGCATCCGCCGCAGCCCGCTCCTGGCCGGGCGCAGCCTGGCGGCGCGGCTGATCGGGGCGGGGCTGCAGACGATCGTGTTCACCCGCGCCCGCGTGGCAGCCGAGGTGCTGTTGACCTACCTGCAGGCCGATGCCGAGCGCGAGGGCTGGGGGCCGCGCACGGTGCGGGGCTACCGGGGCGGCTACCTGGCCGAGGAGCGGCGGGCGGTGGAGCGCGGCCTGCGCCAGGGCAGCGTGCGGGGGGTGGTGGCGACCAACGCCCTCGAGCTGGGGGTGGATATCGGCGAGATGGCGGCGGTGGTGATGGTCGGCTACCCGGGCACCATTGCCAGCACCTGGCAGCAGATCGGCCGGGCCGGCCGGCGGCAAGGCCCGTCATTGGCCGTCTTGGTGGCGGGCGGATCGCCGCTCGACCAGTACATCGTGACGCGGCCCGAGTACTTTTTCGGGCGGACGCCCGAGCATGCCCTGGTCGACCCCGACAACCCGCTCATTCTGTTGGGGCATCTGGCCTGCGCCGCCTTCGAACTGCCCTTCGCCGAAGGCGAGACCTACGGCGGCCGCGACATCTCGGCGCATCTGGCCCTTTTGGAGCAGGAGGGGCTGGTGCACCGCTCGGCGGGGGTCAGCTACTGGGTGGGTGAGCAGTACCCGGCCGAGAGCGTCTCGCTGCGCGCGGCGGGCATGGACCTGTTTGTCATCGCTGAGGAGGGCTCGGGCCGTACGATCGGCAAGTTGGAGCGCTACGCCGCGCCCAGCCTGATCCACGAGGGCGCCATCTACCTGCACGAGGCGCAGCCCTACGAGGTGGTGCAGCTCGACTGGGAGGGGCGGCGAGCGACGGTGAGGCCCGTGAGCGTCGACTATTACACCGAGGCATCGACCTCGACGCATGTGGAGGTGACGGAAGAGCGGGCGCAGGGGCGAGAGGGCGGCATCGGCAAGGGCTGGGGCGCAGTGCGGGTGATCAGCGTGACAACGGCCTACCGTAAGGTGCGCCTCTTCACCCACGAGAACCTGGGCTGGGGCACCATCGACCTGCCGGAGCAGGAGATGGAGACGGTGGGCTGCTGGCTGTGGTTCCCGCCCGAGGTGGCGTCGGCGCTGGTGGCAGAGGGGGTGTTGAGCGCCGACGTGCGCTTCGACCGGGGCCCCAACTGGGCCGAGATGCGCCGGCGGGCGCGCGAGCGCGACGGCTTTCGCTGCCGCCACTGCGGCGCGCCCGAGCGCCCCGACCGCGAGCACGATGTGCACCACCTGCGGCCCTTCCGCGAGTTCGGCTACGTGCCGGGCCAGAATGACCACTATCTGGCTGCCAACCAGCTCAGCAACCTGGTGACCCTCTGCCGCGCCTGCCATTGGCGGGCCGATGGGCAGCAGGCGCCGGCGGGGGCCCTGGCCGGCCTGGCCAACGCGCTGGCCAACGTGGCGCCCCTCTTCCTGATGTGCGACCCCCGCGACATCGGCGTGGTGGCCGAGCTGCGTTCCAGCCATACCGGCGGGCCCACGATCACGGTGTACGACCGCGTTGCGGGCGGGATTGGCCTCAGCCAGCAACTCTACAGCCTGCAGCGCCAGGTGCTGGAGGCAGCCGGGCAGCTCGTGGCCGGCTGCACCTGCCAGGCCGGTTGCCCGGCCTGCGTGGGGCCGGAACTGGAGCCCGGCAGGAATGCCAAAGAGAGCGTCATGCGGCTGGTGGAAGCGGCGCTCGGCGAGTGGACCCCGAATGGAGATAGGCCTTGAGCACAACGTCTGCGGTCACAGCTGGCGCGGCCGCCCAGCACGAGGCGGCTGCGCGCCGTGTCCCGAGCCACCGCCAAGGCGGCCTGCCGGGCAGCAACAGCGCGGTGGGGTAGGGGCGGTTCGCGAACCGCCCCTACGAGGCCTGCGGCAGCACCGAGGCGGCCTGGGGCAGCACGGTGACCCGCGCCTGCGGGCCCAGGGCGCGGAAGGCGGCATCGAGCGCGGCCTGCGCTGAAGGGTAGTGCTCCATGCCGGCCAGGCTCAGGTGCGCGACGCCTGGCGCTACCAGGAAGATGCGCGCACTCTGGGCCACGCGGGCAATGGCTGCGGCCTTGTGCCCCCCCAGAACGAAACGTGCCCGGATGCGCTCGAGGAGCTCGGCGGGCGAGCGGCTCTCGGTCATCCAGGCCTCGAAGGTGTGGTTGCCGCAGCCCTCGGGGCACTCGGCCACCAGGATGATGATGCCGCCCTCACGCAGGGCGTAGGGGGCGTTGTCGAGCGCCTTCTGAGCCTGGTAGAGGTTCACGTCCTTGGGGTGGCCACCGGCGCCGGCCACTACGATGTCGGCCGGTGCGGGCACGCGCACCATGCCGCGCTCGGCCACCCATGCGCAGCCCGCCCGGTGGGCCGCGATCACGTCGCCGGCTACGGCGCCGGTGATGCGGTGCTCCCCATCCACCAGCACGTTGAGGATGAAATCTACCCCCAGCATGGCCACGCCCTCTTCGATATCCGCCCGCACGGGGTTTCCCTCCAGCCGCCCCGTCGCTGCCTCGGGCCGCACCATCATGGCGTGGTTGGCCGTCACCGTGGCGGCGGAGGCGCAGCCGGGCAGGATGGCCTTGGCCCCGCCCGAGTAGCCCACAAAGTAGTGGAACTCGAGGTTCCCCAGGCAGATGCGCAAGGTCGCCTCGACCACCGGGCGGAAGATCTCTACCGGCGTGCCCCGTGAAGTGACACCCAGCGGCACAGTATGGGTGGGGTCGTGGTTGATCACCCGCACCCGGCGATAGACGTCGGCGCCCACGGCCGCCTCGAGTTCCTCCGGCGTCATGGGCCGGTGCAGGCCCAGGGCGATGACGATGGTGATGTCGCGGTCGGGGATGCCGGCGGCGTGGAGCTCGTCGAGCACCGGGGGCAGCAACCTATCCGAGGGGCAGGGGCGGGTCAGGTCGCTGGTGACGATGACGACCTTCTGGCCCGGCCGCGCCAGCTCGCGCAGGCGCGGCGTGCCGACGGGGTGGTCGAGGGCACGGCGGACCAGTTCTCTTTCGTCGCCCTGCGCCTGCGGCGGCAATGGCTCGAAGACTCCCAACAGGTTGGCGGCGGGGATGGTGAGCGAGACCTCACCATGGCCAAAGGGCAGGGATATGCGGACCACTGCAAGCCTCCTTGGGTTTGGCCCCACACGCCGAGAGCACGGCCCAGGTTTCACTTGGCCTGCCGGCCAGTGCCCTCGCCTTGGGCGTCGCTGCGGGCAGAGTGCGGTTCAAATGGCGTCACACGATGGCTGGAGCACCGTGCGCTGGTTGCGCCGTGCGCTCTGATCGGCGAATCCACTCTCAGTATAGCCTGGCTGATACGAGGTCGCAAGCGACCCGGTGCGTGGGTGTGGCTCGACTTGGCCGCGCCGGAGGCTGTCGCTCGGCCGCAGCGTGACGGCCAACCCCCTGCCCGAGGCGTAACGGCTGGCCCTCGCACGCCGGCAAGCGGGCCGTAGGGCGAGGGTTTGCGAAATCGACAGGCCGGCTGCCCTATGGTACACTACTACTTGGCCAACGCGAGGCTGTACAGCCGTGGGCGTGGCTTCGGACCGTGCGGGGCATACGATGGGGCAGGCAGGCGAACTGTGAACCAGAGCGATGACCTCCGCAAGCGCCTGGAACGTCTCGGTGTGGGGCTGGGGCTCTCGGGGCTGCGACCCCGGCCAGAGCCCGCGCCCGCGCCGCCGCTTCGCCGCGAGGCGATCGAGGACTGGGTGTCGGGCCGGGTGGTCGAGACGGCCTCAGGCCCCTGCTTTGTGTCGGAGGTGCACTACCCCCTGGCCCATGTGCACGGCAGCCTGGCCCTCGGCGCGCTGCTTGAGCACACGCCCCGCAGCCTGGGCACTCTGGCCGGCGAGCCGTGTGACGATGAGGTGGCCTTCGAGCGCTTCGCCTTCCTCGACACGGAAACGACCGGCCTGGCGGGGGGCACGGGCACCTACGCTTTCCTGGTGGGGCTGGGCACCTTCGAGGATGGGGAGTTTGTGCTGCGCCAGTGCTTCATGCGCGACATCCCCGAGGAGCGAGCCATGCTCCAGGTGGTGCACCAGGTGCTCGGGCGCTCGCGAGGGTTGGTGACCTTCAACGGCCGCGGCTTCGATTGGCCGCTCCTGGAGACACGCTTTGCCATGAACCGCCAGGCGGCGCCCGCGGTGGTGCCGCCGCACCTCGACCTGCTCATGCCGGCCCGCCGCGTGTGGCGGCTGCGCCTGCAATCCTGTGCCCTCTCGTCGCTCGAAGCCCACGTCTTGGGGGTGGTGCGCGGCGAGGCCGACGTGCCGGGATGGGCGATCCCCGGGCTGTACCGCGATTTCCTCACCTACGGCCGGGCCGAGCCGCTGCGGCGCGTCTTCTATCACAACGCGCACGATATCCTGAGCCTGGCCACCCTGGCGGCGCACCTCTGTGCCATCGCGCGCGAGCCCCTCGCCGCGCTCAAGCATGGCGAGGACCTCTACAGCCTGGCCCGCCGCTGGGAGGCCGAAGGCCAGTTCGAGCGGGCCATCGAGCTATACCGGCAATGCCTGCGCTGCCAGCTCACGCCTCAGGCCCGCCGCGAGGCCACGCGGCGCCTGGCCCAGCTCCACAGACGGGCCGGCGAGGAGGCCGACGCCCTGGAGCTGTGGCATGCCCTGGCCGAGAGGGGCGATGTCGAAGCGTGCGTGGAGCTGGCAAAATACTATGAGCATCGCACCGGCGACCTGGCACAGGCGCGCCGGCACGCCCTGCGCGCCCTGGGCCTGCTGCGCCAGATGCGTTACCCCGACCGCCGGCAGCTTGCCCAGGTCGAGCATCGCCTGGAGCGGCTGGAGCGAAAGCTGCGCAACCTGGCGGGCCACGAAGGCGAGGCCTGAGCCCCCTCTTCCGCCCTTGCGGCCGCGGCCAGCGGGGCGAGAAGGCCGGCCGACCCCAAGGGCCGCGCGGCGACTGGGGCAGGGCCTGTGCTCGCCCAGAAGTCAGGCGCGGGGCGCTTCGGCCGTTTCGCGCAGGAGGGCCACAACCTCCTCATCGCTCGTCTGCTCGAAACGCTGGTAGAAGGCGCCGACGGCCCAAAAGACTTCGGGCATGTACAGCACCACGGCCCGGTCGACCTCGCGGCTGAGCATGGCCACCGTATCGGGCGGGCCGACCGGCACGGCCAGGACCAGCTCGCGCGGCCGCTGCTTGCGCAGGTAACGGATGGCGGCCAGGGTCGTCATGCCGGTGGCCACACCGTCGTCGGTGAGGATGGCCGTCTTGCCGGCCACGTCGAGGGGAGGCCGGTCGCCGCGGTAGAGGCGCAGGCGGCGTTCGATCTCCTGGCGCGCCTGCTCCGCGGCCGCCTGCTTGTACCGCTCACTGATCCCCAGGCTCTGCACCATCTCGTCGTCGAATACAGCCGTGCCGTCGGGCGCCACAGCCCCTATGGCCAGCTCGGGGTTGTCGGGCGCGCCGATCTTGCGTGCGATGACGATGTCGAGGGGCGCCTTGAGGGCGCGGGCGACCTCGGCGCCCACCACGACCCCGCCCCGCGGCACGGCCAGCACCACCAGGCCCGGCCTCCCGCGCAGGAAGCCCAGCGCTTCGGCCAGACGGCGCCCCGCATCGCGCCGATCGATGAACTGCATGCCGAACCTCCTACTGCGCCGCGCTCGCCGCCAGCCGTTCGGGCGCCCACTCGCCCACCGGGCGCCGGAGGGCCTGGGCGAAGAGCGAGGCGACGTTCACGACCTCCAGGCGGCCCCGCGGCTCGACCGGAATGGTGTTGCTCACCACGATGCGCTCCAGCGGCGACGCCTCGAGCACCTCGACGGCCCCGGGCGCGAACACGCCATGGGTGGCGCAGGCCGAGACGCTTCTGGCACCCCTGCGCAGCACAATCTGGGCCGCTGCCAGCAGTGTGGCGCCGGTGGAAATGATGTCGTCGACGAGGATGGCGTGCCGGCCACGCACCTCGCCCACCATGTCGGTCACGGCAACCTGATCGGGGCGCGGCCGCTCCTTAAAGACCACGCCCACCGGCGCGCGCGGCGCCAGCAACTGCTGGAAGGCCTCAGCCCGCTTCACCGCCCCCAAATCGGGAGCCACGATGGCCACGGAGCCGGGGTCCACGCCGGCAAAGGCCCGCGCAAGCACGGGCAGCGCGTGGAGATGGATCACGGGGATGTCGAAGAACCCTTCGATGGCGCCCACCGTCAGGTCCATGGTGACGATCTGCTGGGCGCCGGCGACGGCCAGGAGGTTGGCCACCAGCTTGGCCGAGATCGGCTCTTGGGGGGTGGTGCGTTTCTCCTGGCGAGAGTACCCGTAGTAGGGGATGGTAGCTACGCAACGCCTGGAGCCGGCGCGGCGGAAGGCATCGAGCATGAGCAAGAGCTCAACGAGGTTCTGGTTGACAGGAGGGCAGGTGGGCTGGATGACGAGCACATCGCGGCCGGCCACGTCGCTGTGCACGACCACCTGGGTCTCTCCGTCGCGAAACGTGCTCACGGTGATCGCCGCCGGTGAGGTATCCATTTCCCTGGCGATGGCGGCGGCGAGGGCCGGGTTGGCGTTGCCGGAGAAGACCAGGAAACTGCTTTGGCCATCCGGCGGCTGCATTTGTTTATCCCTCCGCATGCTGCAAAAGTTGGGCGGCCTCGAGCCGGGTGTAGAGAGCGCCGCTGGGGCGCAGGTCGCTGCGCATCAGGGCAATTTCGGTCACGCGCATCGTTCCCAACTCGCCCACATCCTGCGCCCGAATCCAGGCGGCCAGCTCGGCGCGTTCGCGACCGTTGGCCTGGTCGTGGATGCGGGCGAGGGTCAGGTGGGGCGAGAAGGGCCGCCCCTCGGGTGGAAAGCCGATGGCGCCCATCTCGCGCTCCACCGCGCACTGCAGGCGCTCCAAAGCTCCCGATGGCTCGTGTACACCCACCCAGATCACCCGTGGCCGGCTGGGGCTGAAAGAACCGAGCCCCACCAGGGCCAACTGGAAGGGCGCCACCGTGCGCGCGGCCCGGTGCAAGGCCTGGCGCAGGCTGGGCAACTGGTTGGCCGGCACGTTGCCGAGGAACTTGAGCGTCAGGTGAATGCCCAGGGGGTCTACCCAACGGCCCAGCCGGGCCAGAGGGGCGCGCCTGAGCTCAGCCTCCAGGTCGCTGAGGGCGGCCCGCAGCACGGCATCCAACTCGATGGCTACGAAGGTCCGTACGGTATCCATCTCTACTCCTGCAGCGAAGGCAGAGAACCCGCGCTCAAGCCCAAGACACGGGCCGCATTCCCACCCAGGATGCCGTCGAGGGCGCCCTCATCCAGGCCTGCCCTGCGCACGCGCGCCAGGAAGCGGCCGGGCTCGATGAGGGGATAGTCGGTGCCGAAGAGGACTTTGGGCCCGACCAAGGCTGCTGCGACGGCAAAGACCGAGTCGTCGTAGAGGAAGAGCGAGGCGGCGGTGTCGTAGTAGACGTGGGCCAGGGCGCGGCGCACTTCGGGCATCAGTTCGTAGAAGGGCAAACCGCCGCCCCAGTGGGCCAGGATCAGGGTGGTATCGGGAAAGCGCTGCGCCAACTGCACCGCTCCGGCCAGCGAAGGGCGGCCCTTGCCGGCGTACTCGTGGCCCACCGGCTCGCTGGCATGCACCAACACCGGCCAGCCCAGTGCCCGCGCCTCCTCCATCAGCGGCGCCAGCGCGTCCACATCGCCGAGGGCGTAGCCCTGGCCGTCGGGCATCAGCTCGCCCACCCCCGACAGGCCGGCGGCAGCGGCCCGCGCCAGCTCGGCTTCTGCCCGGGGGGCGACGGGGTTCAGCACGGCCAGGCCCAGGAGGCGCCCCGGGTGGTTGCGCACCGCCTCTGCCACATAGTCGTTGGCCAGGCGGCAGAGGCCGGGGTCGGCCCAGGCGAAGCCAAAGGTCACGGCCATGTCGACCCCGGCGGCGTCCATGGCTGCCAGCAGCTCGTCAGCAGTGGCCATGCGCGCTCTGGGGTTGGCATACAGGCGGCCGAACCAGGCATCGCGCTCGAGGTAACGTTCGCGCTGGGCGATGATCTCGGGCGGGAAGATGTGGGTGTGCACGTCCAGGATCATGGGCCTATTTTGGCACCAGGGTGGGCAAAAGTCAAGGCCGGGCCTGGACAAAGGGACAACTCTGCTGTATGATTTGGCCATGAGAGCCGACCTGATTTGGAACCCAATGGCTGGCCAACGCGATGCTCAGCAGCCCCTGCGAGAGGCCATCGAGGTGCTCGAGGCGGGCGGTTGGCACGTGCGCCTGCGCGAGGCAGCGCACCCGGGCGATTGTGCGGGCCTGGCGGAACAGGCCGTGGCTGAGGGCGCCCAGGTGGTGATCGCCGCTGGCGGCGACGGCACGGTCAATGCCGTGGCCAACGCGCTGGCGGGCTCGGAGGCAGCCCTCGGCGTCTTGCCGGTGGGCACAGGCAACGTCTGGGCCAAACAACTGGGGCTGCCGGCCTGGAGCCTGCCCATGCGCCATCCCCTGCGCGAAGTGGCCCATGGCCTGCTCGAGGCTTCGGTGCGCCGCGTTGACCTGGGGCGCGCCAACGGCCGCTACTTTCTCCTGTGGACGGGCATCGGCATCGACGCTGAAGTGGCCCACGAGGTGGAGCCCCTGGTGGAGCTCAGGCATCGCCTGGGCAACGTCCTCTACGCCGTCACCGGGCTGACGGTGGCGCTCAACTTTGCGGGCACGCACTCGACGGTCGTCCTCGACGGCCACCTCGAACGGCGCCGCGTGGTGCTGATGATCGTGGCCAACGTCCAGCTCTATGGCGGCGGCCTCTTCCAGCTCGCGCCGGCGGCCTACCTCGACGACGGCTACCTCGACGTCTTCCTCTTCCGCGGGCAGGGCCTGGCCGCCACCGTGCGCCATTTCGTCAGCGTGCTGACGCGCTACCACATGCGTGACCCGCAGATGGTGTACTACCGGGCGCGCACGATCGACATCTACACAGACAAGCCGATGGCGGTGCAGGTCGACGGGGAAGCAGCGGGGCAGACTCCGCTGCACGTCGAGGTGGTACCGCAGGCGCTCAAGGTGCTCGTGCCGCCCAGTGCTTCGCCGGGCCTCTTTGTGCAGCCGGCAGGCGCCGTGGAGCTCAGAGGGCAGCCATGCGCGTGATCGCCGGCAGCGCCAAGGGCACCCCGCTGGCCTCCGTGCCCGGCGAGTCAACCCGGCCCATCACCGACCGCGTCAAAGAGGCGCTCTTCGACATCCTGGACGGCTTGGTCGTGGGTGCGCGTGTGCTCGACATGTTCGCCGGCACCGGCGCGGTGGGCATCGAGGCGCTGAGCCGTGGAGCCCGCAAGGCAGTGTTCGTGGAGCGCGACCGGCGCGCGCTGGCCACCATCCGCCGCAACCTCGCCGCCACCCGCTTGGCCGACCGCGCTGAGGTCGTGGCCGGCGACGCCTTTGCCTACGTCAGCCGGCCGCCGGATGAACCGTTCGACCTCATCTACATCGCGCCGCCCCAGTACAAGCGCCTGTGGGTGCACGCCCTGAAGGCCATCGACCGGCCGGGCTACCTCTCGCCCGATGGCGTGGCCGTCGTGCAGATCTTCCCCAAGGAGGACGAGCCGGTCGAGCTGCAATACCTCGAGCGCGCCGAAGAGCGCCGGTACGGCTCGACCCTCCTCATCTTTTTCGAGCCCAAAGCCGAGCCGCATCCAGCCTCCGCAGGCGCCACGCCCGCACCCGATCGGTAGCGCCCGAGGGCGCCCCGTGGAAGCCGAGGGTGCATGCGAGGCGGGTCTTCGCCTGGGTTGCAGCCGGGCTCCCCGCTGAGCCGCCACCCGGCTCCAGCCCAGGGCGGGGGGGGAGACCCCCCGCCGTCCACGGCAGTCGGGGAATTCCCCGATCGCAGAGCGTTTCCCCTACAGCGGCCCGCCGATAATCTGCGGCATTGACCCGTTGACTTGGCTGGCGGCAGATTCTATACTCTAATGAGGAGCATTAGAGTCCAGAATCACCGCGGAGGTCCATAGCCAGTCATGACCACCAGCCACCTGCCATTCCTCAAGCGTTGGCCGGGCACGATCAGCATCCCCCTCCTGGGCGACATCCGTCTCTCGTGGATCGTGAGCGGGGCGATTGCCTTGCTCGTGATTGGGGCGGCGGGGGTAGGGGTGTGGGAGTATACCAACAGCAACGCCTTCTGTGGCACGCGCTGCCACACCATGCCCCCAGAGTATGTGGCTTTCACCAACTCGCTGCACGCCCGCGTGAACTGTGTGGAGTGCCACATCGGCCGGGTGAACTTTTTCCAGCAGGTGTGGCTCAAATCGGGCCATGGCGGCCACCTGCTGAGCCTGATCACCGATAGCTACGAGCGCCCGATCCACCTGAAGACGCTGCGGCCGGCGCGCGAGACCTGCGAGCGCTGCCATTGGCCCCAGGCCGTGTATCAGGATCGGGTCGAAGACATCCGCCATTATGCCCCCGACGAGAAGAACACCCCCAGCACGACCTTCATGATCATGCACACCGGCGGCGGCACCGACTCCGAGGGGAATGGCAAGGGGATCCACTGGCACATCGAGAACAAGGTGCAGTACATCGCCCTCGACAAGGACAAGCAGGATATCCCCTGGGTGCGCGTCATCCACAGCGATGGCACGGGCACCGATTACATCGATGTGACCGAGCAGCTGCCCCCCGACCTGCTCTCGGGCGCCTACCCGGTGCAGACGATGGACTGCCTCGACTGCCACAACCGCACGGCCCACCTGTTCCGCTCGCCCGACCAGTCGCTCGACGAGGCGCTGCAGAACGGGCAGATCGACAGCTCGCTGCCCTACATCAAGGAGAAGGGCCTGGAGCTGTTGACGCCTGCCTATGCGAGCGCCGACGAGGCCAACGCTGCCATCGCCAAGCTGCCCGACTTTTACCGCACGCAATATCCCGAGGTCTACCAGAACAAGCAGAACGAGATCCTGCAGGCCACCGCCGTCATCTCGCGGATCTTTGAGGAGACGACCTTCCCCAACATGAGCGTCGGCTGGTCCACCTACCCTGATCTGCAGGGGCACAAGGATTCGGCCGGCTGCTTCCGCTGCCACGATGGCAAGCATCTCAATGAGCAGGGCCAGGCGATCCGGCTGCAGTGCAACCTGTGCCACTCGATCCCGGTGGTGTTGCACACCGACGAGACGGCCAAGGCCGACGAGCTGGGCAAGCAGCGCCTGCCGGCCGCCGAGCCCGCCTCGCACCAGGCGCCGAGCTTTATGGCCGATCACCGCTTCCAGGCCAATGAGAGTTGCCAGGAGTGCCACGGCCAGGTGACTTTTGGCGCCGACGACACCAGCTTTTGCAGCAACAGCGCCTGTCACGGGCAAAAGTGGCCGGAGGTGCAGCTCGACGCCGGGCAGCAGCACCCCATCCCGCTCGAAGGCGCCCACGCCCGCGCCTGGTGTTACCAGTGCCACAACGGCGTGCGCAACCCGGCCTACATTTGCGCCAATTGCCACCAGGCGCCCCACGGGCCCGGCCACGAGCAGTGCGACCAGTGCCACACCACCGAGAACTGGATCCCCTTTGCCGGCGGGGTGACCGACCGCATGGATGCCGCTTGCGCCAAGTGCCACGGGGAGGGGAAGGCCCCGCAGGCGAGCATGTAGCGCGCCACGGAAGCCCTCTGAGCGACGAGTGCCCCGGCCTTGCGCCGGGGCACTTTCTTGTCGCATTCGTGGTGAGGGCTCGAGCCCTCGGCCCACTCTGCAGGAAGATGGTTCTCGAGATGGGCGGTGACGGCAGCTCGGCTGGGAGAGGCGCTCCTCCCCAGAGCGTCGCTCTGGGGAGGAGCGCGGAGGAGAGGGCGCTGGCCGCACGGCAGGCCCCACGGCCGGCACGAGTGGGTTCGGCGTTAAAAGTCGCCGTCGGGCTCGACAAGGGGCTCAGGCGGGATGCTGTTGTCGATGTCGAGCGGCTCGCAGCGGTAGCCCGACTGGCCCTTCTGCCAGAACTGGGCAAAGTTGGCCTCGGTAACCCGGCCTGGCTGCACCCAGGCTTCGATCTGCCGGCGCCCCAAGTCCTCTTTGCCGATGGTCACCCTGTAAAGGCCGGGCGTCAGCTCGGCAGCGCCGTACCAGCCGCTGCCTGATGTCGAGATGTCCAGAGGTCTAGTCCGCTGGTCCATACCGGGCAACGGCGGCGATGGGGCTCCCTCGCTCGCATCGAAGGGGGGGTCTCGCTCTTTCATGCGCGGAGGCGTGGCCTCGGCCTTCCCAAGGTCCGGCAATGTGTGTATAATGGAGGTGATGGAGCGTGGTGTGCGGATGGGCCGGCGGTGCCCTTTGGGAAAGGAGCTCCAGGAAAGGAGCCTGGTGATGGACGGTGAGGAACGCGCCCTGCGGCAGGCGTTCATTCGTCACCTGGTCGCCAACCTACAGTGCGTCGGGTGCGGCGAGCGGTACACCCGCAACGACATCTATGTGCTTGGCCACCATGAGGATGTGTGGGTGTCGGCCGTGGTGTGCAATCACTGTGGCACGCAGGGGCTCGTCTTTGCCACGGTGCGCGAGGGGAACGAGTTCGAGTTCGCGGCCCAGGCCGACGCCGAAGAGATTGCCGCGCTCCAGCACTTGCCGCCGCTGTCGATGGATGACGTGCTCGACGTGCACGCCTTCCTCAGGGATTTCAAGGGCGATATGCGAACGCTCCTGGCCGGCGATGAGCCAGACTGAACGGCAGCGGCCGGGCGTGGGAGTTAGGTGGGGGGAGGCCAGCAAAAGGCTGTAACAGGGCGGGGCTGCCCCCTCCTGGGGGGCGGCCTTCGGCGCGAACCTGAGGTAGCTTGCGCACAGCAGGGCAACGGCACCCTTGGGAACCTTAAGCGCGGGGCCGGCCACCCGTGCCGGGGGCCCAGGCCCCCGGCACGCCCGGGTAGCTCAAGCGCTGCCCCTCTCTTCCCGTTCGCCCAGCCAACTGGCCAGCTGCTCGGCGAACTGCTCGAGCGTGTGCGCACGGATGCTGGCCAGCGCGCGGATCTCGTCGGACTCGAGCTCGAACGCCGCCACGGCCTCCCGCGGATTGCGCAGGAGAGCCTGGCGGAAGCCATCGTCGACCAGCGCTGTGCCGATCACCTCCGAAATCCCTCGGTGCGTCACTGCTCCCTTACTCCTGTCAGCCTCCGCTGCTCGTCTCCTCTGCCCTCTGGCCTGCCGGAGCGCCCCTGCCGCGCATCATGGCATCGAAGATGAGCCAGAAGAGCCCCAGCGCCACGAGGACGTCGCCCGGGCTGAAAACGCTCGGCACCGGGAAGCGGGCGGCAATGATATCCGTGAGCCACCAGAGCCGCGTCGCAGCCCGGGGCAGGATGATGTTCTCCGAACCGTAGGGTTTGGTTCCGGGTGCGGGCGACCGCCATCCGGCCGCACGTATTGCCTCGGGGGCCACCGGCATCAGGCCGCCATTGGCCACAATGGCGGCCAGGTTGGCCACCAGCCCCAGGCCCACCAGCCATAGGCCAGGCAGGCGACGGTTAGTCCACAGGACGGCCAGCACCACGAGCGTCGTGGCGGCATCGAGCACCCGGCCGAGGGGCAGCCCCAAAACCGGAGCCTGGCCGACGACGTTGAACACCACCAGCGCCTGGCCCGCCACCGCCACCAATACCAGCCACGCGTAGCGCACGCGCAGCCCCGCCAGGCCCGACAGCCGCCCGCCGCACACGAGGGCGACGAGCACCGACACCACGATAGCCACAAGGAGGATCACTCGGGGCACCCCCTGGTTGCCCGATCACGCACTCTGGGGCATCCGGCAGCCGGCGGTGGCGCCACGCAGCCGCGCCGCAGCGCCACCACCGGCCGACGGTGCGAGCGCCGGCCTGCCACACCCTGAGGCCATGCCGCCCGTGGCAGCTGCGGGCGGCGCCGCGGCCTCAGGCGCGGGGCAGGGCCGGCGCTCTGGCTGCTGAGCTGCTCCGAGGCAGCTCAGCTGTCAGGGCCCCCCGCCGCCCCAATCCAGCGGGGCGCCGGCGGCCAGCGCCAGCGCTGCGATCACCACGAGGGCGTAGATGATGCGCAGCGTCTCCGGCCGGCCCAGGCTGAAGAGCTTGGCCTTCAACTGGGACATGTCCTACCTCCTCCTCTGCCCGCAGCCCTGCCTGGCTGCTGCACTCTGGAGACTCTCCAGAAGAGTCTGTGCCGATTATAGCGTGGGGTGCTTTCGGAACTGCTTACGAGGGGCTGCCTGCGCGGAGGCCGCGTGGGCCGGCCGGCTCGGCCCCGGCCGCTAGCTGGCGGTACAGCTCGACCGTCTCGGCCCCCGGCTCGACCCCCAGCTCGTCGTACAGGAGGGCGGCCATGCTCTGGTAGTGTCGCAGGGCGGCGTTGCGGTCGCCCATGAGCGCCAGGCAGCGCATCACGGCGCGGTGCGCCTCCTCGCGCAGCGGGTCGCGGGCCAGCAGCTTGCGGTAGGCCTCGAGCGCCTCGGCGTAGGCCTTGCGGGCCATGCGCAGGTCGCCCAGGGCCTGCAGGGCGGCCAGGAAGCGCCCCTCGAGCTCCTCGCGCCGGAGCGAGCACCACTCTTCGCCGGTGAAGGCCATATCCTCGAGGAACTCGCCCCGGTAGAGGGCCACTGCCCTCTGCAGGCAGGCCTCGGCCTCCTGGGGCCGGCTGCTCCGCGCCTGCTCGGCCTGGGCCAAGAGCGCCTCGAACTCTTCCACATCGTACGAGTAGTCGAGGCGGCGGTTGAACATGTACTGGTCGTCTTCGTAGAGGACGCAGTCGTTGACCCCCAGCGCCCGCCGCAGGCGGTAGAGGGTCACGTGGAAGGCGCTGCGCAGGTGGGCAGGCGAGAGGTCGGGCCAGAGGATGGCGCCGATCTGCTCCTTGCGGCGGGCGGGGAACGAAAGGAGGTAGAACAGGAGCTCCTTGGCCTTGGCGCTGCCCCAGTCGGCGCTGGAGACGGGCCGGTCGTTGACGTAGACGGCGGTCTCGCCGAGGGCGAGGATGCGCAGGCGCAGGGGTGTGGGCTGGCTGGGCGCAGCAGGCGGCGGGCAGCCGGCCAGCGCCGTGCCCCGCCGTGCCCGCTCCAGCAGGCTGGCCAGGAGGGGCCCGCCCACGCCCGCAGCCGCCGCCTCCTCGAGCACCTCCACGGCCCGCGCCGCCTCGGGCACCAGGAACTGGTCGTGGCCCAGCTCCATCGCCGTCTCCACCATGCGCCGCACGTAGCCCACCGCGGCCGCCCGGTCGCCGCGCGCGTGGGCCACGCGGGCCATCTGCAGCCAGGTGAGCGCCAGGTCGCGCCGCGCGTCGGCGCGCGCAAAGGCGCGCTCGGCCTGCTCCAGGTATTCACCGGCCAGGGTGGGATTCCCCTGCTCCAGGCAGATGGCGGCCAGCGTCACCTGGTAGCGGGCGGCATCCTGGGCCAGGCTCTGCTCGGCGGCGTGCTCGTAGGCGCGCCGGGCCATGGCCAGGGCCTGGGCATAGTCGCCCTGGCCGCGCAGCACCAGGGCGTTGGCGTTGAGCAGGTAGGCCAGGAGCGAGGGCCGCGGCAGCGCCTCGGCCAGCCGCCAGGCCTCGTTGTAGGCCTCCGCCGCCGCCTCCCACTGGCCCGTCTCGCGGTACAGGTCGCCCTTGCCCGCCCAGATCATCGCCTCCGGCCGCCGCGAGCCGGCCTGCTGGGCATAGTCGAGCGCCCGGTCGAGGGTGGCCAGGGCGCGCTCATAGTCGCCGCGCAGTTGTTGCGTCATGGCCAGGCTGTTCAGCGCATTGGCGATGTTGCCGGCGTGGCCGATGCGCAGCCACAGGTCGAGGGCCTGCTCGAAGTGGAACTCGGAGGCGGCCAAGCTGCCACCCATGCACAGGGCCACGCCTAGGTCACCGTGGGTGATGGCCAGGCCGAAGGAGGAGCCGGCCTGCTGGTAGAGCTCGAGGGCCCGGCGGAGCTCTTCGGTGCCCTCGGCCATGCGGCCGATCTGGCACAGGCTGATGCCCTGGTTGCGGTGCGCCCCGGCGGCGATGAGGGGCGCCGGCTCGGGCAGCTCGGCCAGGCGCGCCAGGGCATCCTTGCAATCCTCGATGGCCTCGCGCGGCCGGCCCAGCATGCGCAGCGTCTCGGCGCGGTTCACCAGGGTGTGGGCCACGGCCCGCACGTCGCCGCGCGCCTGGTAGCTGCGGCAGGCGCGCTCGAAAAGGGGCAGGGCATGGGCATTGTCGCCGCTCTCCATGTACACGCGGCCGCGGTCGCGCAGCAGGCGTGGCTGGTCGGCCAGCACCGCCGGGGGCAGTTGGTCGATCCATTGGGCCAGGGTGGCGAGGCGGCCCGTTTCCCACATCTCGTCGTCGCAGCGCAGCACCAGCTCCACGGCGCCCTGCACGTCGCCGGCCGCCATGTGGTGCTGGAAGGCCGCATCCCACTCGCCCTCGGCGGTGAGGATCTCGGCGGCTCGTCGGTGCAGCGCGGCAGCTCGCTCGGGGTCATCGGTGGCCAGCTTGTGGCGCAGAAAGCTCTGGAAGAGGGCGTGGTAGCGGTACCAGCGTTCCTCGTCCTTCTCGAAACGCACGATAAAGATGTTGCCCTGCTCCAGAAGGTCGAGCATGCCCGCCGAGTGGTCGAGGTCCAGCAGGGCATCGCAGCGCGCCGCACTCATCTCGTCGAGGATCGACGAGCCGAGGAGGAACTGCTGCACTTCGGGGATCTGCTGCGAAAAGACCTCGTTGGCCAGGTACTCGTAGACTCCGCTCGACGCGCCCCGGGCCCTGACGGCCCCGGCGATGAGGTCCTTCCAGGTGGCCTGGGCCGAGAGCACGATGCCGGTGATCCACCCCTCCGACTGGCGTGCCAATTCCTGGGCCACCTCGTCGGGCAGCTCCTGCTGGTAGTTCTGCAGGACGAGCTGCTGGATCTCCTGCGCCGTGAAGCGCAATTCGCGGGCGCCGAGGCCGGCCACCTCCTGGCGCGCCGTCAGCACGGCCAGGCCGCGGGGCGTGAGGGTGGGGATGGTGCGGCTGGCGATGATCAGGTGGCAGTTCTCGGGCAGGCGCTGCAAGAGCGAGCCCAGAAAGTAGTTCACTGCCTCGCTGGGGTTCACCAGGTTGTAGTCATCGAGGACGATGACGAAATAGTCGGCGATCTCTTCGTGGATTTCGTTGACCAGGATGCCTACCAGGGCGTCGGCATCGGTGGTGCGCTCGGCCCCCTCCAGGAACTCGAGCGTACGGTGGCCAAAGCCGGGAAAGCGCTGGCGGATGGCGGCCAACAGGTACTCGATGAAGACGCGCAGGTCGCGGTCCGACCGGTCGAGGGAGTACCAGCACACCGGCAGGTCCACATCGTGGGCGAACTCGGCCAGGAGCGAGGTCTTGCCATAGCCGGCAGGGGCCGAGACGAGGATGAGCTTGCGGTCGAGGTGCTCGTACAGGAAGTCGAGCAGGCGAGGGCGCCGCAAGAGCGCGGGGCGCCGGCCCGGGATCAGGTACTTGGTGACGATGAGCGGGTTCCCCATGGCGACTCGTCCCCTGGCAACTGCCTATAGAGCGGAAGGATGCCAAACCGGTACGGCAGGCTCGGAGCGCGGCTTCTGGGGCACGGATGGTGCCTGGCCCGGTAACGGGGGTCACGATCCATCGCGCCGCACGGAAGAAAGCGGAGGCGGGGGCAGCAAACAGACTGCCGGGCGCACCGGGTGGGCCGCCCCTACCTCCGCGCCGTCAGGCGTAGCGATCAGGCAGCGTTGAGCAGGGCTTTGGCTTTGCGGACGGCCGAGTTCGCATCGGGCGCATAGCCGTCGGCGCCGATCTCATCGGCGTAGCGCTGGGTGACGGGCGCACCGCCGATGATGACCTTGACCCGGTCGCGCAGGCCGGCCGCCTTGAGGGCCTCGATGGTCGTCTTCATCGAAGGCATGGTGGTGGTCAGGAGGGCCGAAAGGGCGACCACCTGCACTTCTCCCCCTCGCACCACCTCGACGAACTTGTCGGGCGGCACGTCGACGCCCAGGTCGATGATCTCAAAACCGGCCCCCTGGAGCATCATGGAGACCAGGTTCTTGCCGATATCGTGCAGGTCGCCCTTGACCGTGCCGATGACTACGCGGCCCACCGGCTTGAGGTCGGTATCGGCCAGGAGGGGCTTGAGGATGTTCAGGGCCCCTTGCATGGCGCGGGCGGCGATCAAGAGTTCGGGCACGTAGAACTCGTTGCGCTCGAACCGGTCGCCCACCTCGGCCATGGCGGGGATGAGGTACTTGGTGATGATTTCGTCGGGAGCAACGCCTTCTGCCAGCGCCTGCTCGGTCAGCTCTTTCACTTTCGGAGCGTTGCCCGACACGGTATAGTCGTAAATCTGCTTCAAGTCCACCTTGGGTTCCTCCTGAATGGGCGCCCGCACAACGGCAGGGAGAATGCTGCAGAGATTATAGCGCGGTTGAAGTAAGTAGGCAAAATGCGTGCTACCTTCCCACCCACTCGCAGAGGAACCCGGCCACCGCCTCCACGTCGTCGAGCCCGAACTGGGGCACGCTCGCCGGGCAGGGCTCGTCGGTGATGAGGGCCAGCAGCTCCTCGGGCCTGCACAGGAGGTCGCGGTGGCACGCGGCGCGGTGGACCTCGATCTTGGCATAGTCGCCGCGCTTGTAGCCCTCCACCAGGACCAGGTCGACCCCCGCCAGATGCCGGGCGATGACGGCGTCGAGGTCGGAGGAGCCATCCTCCTGGTGGAAGACGGCCACCTGCACGCTGCAGGCGCCCACCACCACGTCGGCGCCGGCCTGGGCCATGCGGTAGGTATCTTTCCCTGGGATGTCGAAGGGGGTGGCGTGGGCATGATGCTTGAGCACGCCCACGCGCAGGCCGCGCGCCTTGAGCGCCGGCAGCAGCTTTTCCAGAAAAGTGGTCTTGCCGGTGCCCGACTTGGCCACGAAGGAGACCACGGCCGGCCGCCTGCGGCGCCAAGCCGGCAGGGGCTCGTCGAGGCCGGTCGCGCTGAGGACGCCCGGCAAGAGCTGCACGCGCACCCTGGCCCCCCGCGGGATGCTGGCCGTGCCTTCGGGAATGGCCAGGAGCGCCTCGGCCTGCGCCATCGACTGCAGGCGGCTGGCGAGCTGGAGGGGATGGAAGAGGTCGCCCGTGGGCGTCCGCTCGAGGCGGCCGCCGATGAACTGGGTCCAGTCGACCTGCCCTTCCACGGGCTCGGCCAGGGTGGCCGCCACCTCGGGCAGGCGAGGCCGCCGGTAGCCGGCGAGCTGGAGCAGGCCCGGCAGAGCAAGCTGCAGGAAGGCCATCTGGTTGGAGGGCGGCCCGCCGGGCAGGCAGAAGACGGGCTTGCCCCTGGCCAGGCCAAAGGCCACCGCCTTGCCCGGCCCCAGCTTGACCTTGTGGTAGACCTTCTGCCAGGGCAGCCCATCGAGCAGGTGCACCACCAGGTCGCGCTCGCCCGTCCAGGCGCCGCCGCTGGTGATGACGGCATCGCACTCGTCGAGGGCGGTGGTGAGGCAGCGCTCGATGGCCGCCGCCTGGTCGGGCACCACGCTGACGGCCGTCTCAAAGCCATAGTGGGCGCACCAGGCCGCCAGGGTCACCAGGTTCGAGGCGTAGAGCTGGCCGGTGCCCAGCGCCTTGCCGGGCGCGATGACTTCGTCGCCGGTGGCGATGATGGCCACCTTGGGCCGCCGGACCACCGGCACCCGGCCGTGTCCGGCGGCAGCGAGCAGGCCCACCTGCGCCGGCCGCAGGCGTGTGCCGGCGGGCGCCACCAAATCGCCGCGCGTCACATCGGTGCCACGCCGCAGGATGTTGCGGCCCGGCGCCGCGTCGGCGGTCACCGTCACCCAGGCGCCGTCGTCGCTGGCAAACTCGCCCGACACCACCGCCTCGGCGCCATAGGGCACACAGGCGCCGCTGAGCACACGCACCGCCGTGCCCGGCGCCACCTCGCCGCTGAAGCGCGAGCCGGCCTGGGCGGCGCCGATCAGCCGCAGCCGCACCGGGCTCGCGGCGCTGGCCCGGGCCACGTCGGCCGAGCGCACGGCGTAGCCATCCTTCAACGAGACGTCGGCCGAGGGGGCATCGACGAGGGCACAGAGGTCCTCGGCAGCGATGCGCCCGGTGAGCTGCCAGACGGGCAGCGACTCGGCGGGCAGCGCCGAGATGGATTCCAGGGTCAGGCGCAGGGCCTGGGCGTAGCCGATCAGATCATCGTACATTTCCACCCCTTGGGCTGAGAACCCGGTAGTACCCGCCCAAAGCGCACGCCGCGCAGAGCACCTGGCCGTCGCGGCGCACCTCGCGGCGGTCGTTGATCCCTTCGCCACAGCGGTCGCACAACACCTGGCTCACAGGCGGCCCGGGCCGGTCTTCCTCGCGCAGCTCCACGGCCACCTCCTGGATGGCCAGGAGCTCCTCCTCGGGCATCACCTTGTAGGCCTCGCGCTGGGCGTCATACCTGTCGAGGCCCGGCGGTGCGTAGCGCAGGGCGGCGGCGCGGCTGCTCTCGAGGGCGACCACGCGCACGGCGTGGCCGCTCTGGGTATCCAGAAAGGTAGCCGCCATTTTGCCATAATCCACGTGCTTGAGGGTGCGCCGGCCCAGCCGGCAGCCGGTGACCGCGGCGATGGCATCGGCCGCGCAACGGTCGATCTCGACAAAGACGATCAGGCGCTTGCTGCCGGCCGGCTCGTCGATGCCCAGCGCGCGGCAGCCGGCCATGGCCATGCGCACGCCGAGCACCTGGCCGGCGCAGGCATGGCCGCCGTGCATCAGCGCGGCTTCGGCTAGCAGTTCATCGAATGGTCGCACGGTTCACCCCCGCTTTCGCGGCCGTCAGCGTCACCATCTGCCCGCCGCTGTCAAAGATCTGCAGGATGCCGCCCTCCTGAGCGGCACGCCACACAGCGCCCGGGTCGATGACTACGGTGCCGGCCAGCATGTGTATTCCATGCCTGAAGAGCACCGGGCTGAGCGGCGTGCTGGGGCCGACCAGTACCACAAAGGCGCGGCGAGAAAGCTCGAGCAGCCGCGGCAGCGTCTTGTTGGTGAGGGTCGTGCCGGTGATGAAGACATAATCCTGGTCGGGCAGGATGTACTCGCAGGCCGGGTCCGGCAGGTCGCCGGGGCCAGGGCGGCGCTCGAGGATGGAGAGCTGGCAGGTATCCCGCAGTTCCTCGAGGCCTGGGAAATGGCCGATGACGGCCACCTTGCGGCCCTGGAGCTGGCTGCGCAGGGCGGTGAAGGCGTTGACGCGCGTCTGCCGGGTGATGGGCTGGCCCAGAAGGGCGCCGACGCGCTCGGGCGTGTTCAACGCCGCGTTGATGGTGGCCAGGCCGATGCTCGCCTCACACAGGTTCCACGATTTGACCCGTTCCGCCAGCTCGCGCGCCCGCATGCCCCGGATGGTGCCTGCCAGGCGCAGCTCGTGGGCGCCCTCGGCCACCGTCATGGCCGTGCCCACGCCGGTGCCGACGCGCACCAGGGTCCAGTGCAGGCCCACCAGGCAGTCGTCGACCACTGCCTCAGGCGCGACGAGGTCGATCAGCTCGTCATAAATCTGCCACATGCTCACCTCCATCTGCACGCGGCCGTGACCAGGGGCCACGGCATCAGTGTACGAGCGCCAGGGCCAGCGTGGCGCCAGCGAGGGCCCCGGCGAGGGCCAGGTCGCGTGCTCGCCAGGTGACGGGCAGCGGCCGGGCGCGTTCGAGAGAGAAAGCCCGCGCCTCGGCGGCGCTCACGATGTCGTCGGCGTAACGCAGGCTGTTGGCCACTACGGTGACCAGGAGCAGCCTGAGTGCCTGCAGCCGCTGGCGCCGGAAGCCGCCGCGCAACTGCAGCGCCTGGAAGGCCGTAGTGGCCCGTTCGTCGATGACGGGGAGGACGTTGATGGCCACGCCCAGGGCGAAGCCGAGCCCCTTCAGGCCGACTCGTTCCAGCAGCCCCGCCAGTTCGCTGAGCGAGACCGAGGCGGCAAAGCCGGCCACCCCAACCACGATGGCCAGGGCGCGCAGGCCCATCTGCAGGCCGGTGGCGAGCCCCGGCTGCGAGAGGGCCAGCGGCCCCAGCGCCCAGGCGGGCGGCCCGCCCAAGAGGCTGGCCGGCACCACGAGCACCGCCACCAGCAGCCACAGCCGTCCCTTGGCCAGCACTCGCAGGGCCGCGGGGTAGAAGGCCAGCGCCAGGGCCAGCGAGAGCCCCGAGACCATGGCCACGCCCCACCCTCGCGCCAACATGCTTGCCGCCAGCGAGAAAGCCAGGCAGGCCAGGTAGCCGGGGGTCCCCAGCAGGCGCTGGGGACCCGGGCTACCCGCCCCAAGATTCCCGTCTCTCATGCCTTCTCCGCCGGCTGCAGGCGGGCGCGGACGGCCCGGCCCGCATCCCAGGCCAGCAGCCCCGCCACGGCGCCAATGAGCAGATGGATGCCGATCAGAAGGGCCAGCACCGCGGCCACGGCCGAAGGCAGCATACCCAGGGCTTTGGCACCTTTCTGCAGGGTCCAGCCCAGCACGGTGGCCAGCCCCTGGCCGCCCAGGATGCCGGAGGTGAAGAAGGGCTGGGCAAAGGTCCAGAGGAGGGCCAGCATGGCGGCGGCCAGGAAGCTCAGGCGGCGGGGCCGGCCCAGGGCCGAGAGGGCGATCTCGGCCAAGAGCGCCTCGGTCACGATGCCGATCATGGGGTTGACCACGATGCTGCCCAGGCTGAACATCTTGAGGAAGGCACTGACCAGGCCGATGAGCAGCACCGAGCCGCGCTTGGGCACGAAGAGCCTGCCGATCAGTGCGATCGTCATGCCGATGCCAGTCAGCACGGCGCCCGAGAAGGGCACGTTCAGGGCGTGCAAGAGCGACCCAAAGGTCATCTCGACCACGCCCCAGAGGGCGCCGAACACGCCGATGTAGACCAGATCACGGGTGGAAAGACGCATTTTCGCTCCTCCTTCACAGTAGCCTCCCCTGCTTCCAGGGGGCAGGGTAACCAGGATGGCTGACGGCCCGGCGTTGGTCCCATCCCCTCGGCCTCGCCTTCTGCCGGGGCGGGAAAAGGGCGAGCCGGTCACGATGGCTCCTGCCGGCCGGTGGCGGGGACGCCGTCGGCCACGATGCGGCCCTCGTGCAAAAGCAGGATGCGCCGGGCATAGCGGTGCACGAGCTTGTAGTCGTGGGTGATGAGCAGGATGGTGCAGCCCCCACGGTTCAACTCGAGCAAAAAGTCCATGAAGGCGCTCAGGTGCCCCCAATCCTGCCCCATGGTCGGCTCATCGAGGATCACCAGGCGCGGGCGCGGGGCCAGGATGGCGGCCAGGGCGGCGCGCTGCTGCTGCCCCATCGACAGGCTGTGGACCGCCCGCGCCCGCAAGGGGAGCAGGCCGGTCGCCCGCAGCACCGTATCGAGCGCAGCCGGGTCGTAGCGGCCCAGGTTGCGGGCGCCAAAGGAGACCTCTTCGTCGACGCTGTCGCAGAAGAGCTGGTCGAGCGGGTTCTGGAAGAGGAGCCCCACGTCGCGGCCCGCTTCCAGCCGCCGGCCGTTGCCCAGGCGCACCTGGCCGCTGCGGGGCTTGACCAGGCCGGCCAGCACCCGGGCCAGCGTGCTCTTGCCGGCGCCGTTGTCGCCCACCAGAGCGGCGAACTCGCCCTCATACAGGGTCAGGTCGAGCCCGCGCAGGACGGTGTGCCGCCCATAGCCCGCGACGACCCCCTTCAACTCCACCACCGGCGGGCCCGGGGGCCGGCCGTTGGGCAGCAGCAGGCGAGACCAGTCGTCGAGCGACTCTTCGGCCGGCCGGCGCAGGCCCAGCCGCCGCAGCAAGGGTTGCTGCGCCAACACCTCGTCGGTCGGCCCATCGGCCACCACCCGGCCGGCCTCCAGGATCACCGTGCGCCTGGCCAGGTGGGCCACTGCGCCCAGCCGGTGCTCGACGATGAGGATCGTGACGCCCTCGTCGCGCAGCCGGCGGAGGGCGGCCGCCACCTCGCGGGTGCCGCGCACGTCGAGGCTGGCCGTCGGCTCGTCGAGCACGAGGATGCGCGGGCCCATGGCGAGCACCGAGGCGATGGCCAGCCGCTGGCGCTCGCCGCCCGAGAGCTCGCGGGTGGAGCGGCCGCGCAGGTGTGCGATGCCCGTGGCGGCCAGGGCCAGGGCCACCCGCCGGGCCACCTCAGCCTCGGCCAGGCCCAGGTTGCGCGGGCCAAAGGCCACTTCCTCATCCACTGTCAGGTTGAAGAGTTGAGTGGCCGGGTTCTGGAACACCAGCCCCACCGAGGTGGCCAGCTCGGCCACCGGGCAGGCTGCCGTGTCGCGCCCATCGACGACCACGCGGCCCGTCACCTCTGCCGGGATGGTGTGGGGGATGAGGCCGTTGAGGGTGCGGGCCAGGGTGCTCTTGCCGCAGCCCGATGGCCCGGTCACCAGCACACATTCCCCGGGCGCCACGGCCAGGCTCACGCCTTCGAGCGCCTGCTGGGCGCCATAGCGCACACTCAGGGAGTCGATGCGAATCATTCTACATCTCCCAGTTCGGCCAGGATGCGCCCCGCCAGGGCCTCGCAGCCGTCGAGCGTCACCTGCACCACCGGCAGGTCGGGCGCGCCGAGGAGCTCGAGGAAGCGCGGCACCAGGGCGGGCCGCACCACCACCAGGCCCAGGCGGAAGCGGCCCGCGGCCAGCACCTCGACGGCGACCTGCCAGCCCTCGCGGCGCTCGAGCTCCAAGGGGCCCAGCTCGTCGACGATGAGGATGTGGCAGGGCGTGGCGCGCTCGAGGGCCTGGCGCCCCGCCTGCAGCCCCGTGCTGTGGAAGTGCCAGGCGCCCGTCGCCGGGCCGTCGGTGCCGGGGGCGGCCTCGGCCAGGGGCCAGGCCTGGGCTGTGCGCAGGTCCTGCACGTCGAGCCCCACCTTGCGCTCGCGCTCGTAACGGGCAGGAGTGAGCACGCCTCCCACAGTCAGGCCTTGGGCCCTGGCCAGCTCGGCCACGCGGGCGCACAGCCGGGTCTTGCCGCAGCCCGATGGCCCGCTGAGCACCAGGACCCTGGGCGCCGTCGGCCGCGCCCGAGGGCTGTTGGCCAAGGGCGAAGAGAGTTCCATCGGCTCCATCCGCATCACTCCACAAAAGAAAATGCCGGCCTCCCCCGTATCGGGAAAGCCGGCAACAGGGCGCGGCAACTGGCGCTGCCACGCCATCCTGGTTGCTTCTCCTTTCCCAACACGTGGAGGCGAGGGCGTTTCCCCCCTCACCCACGGTCGCCTGAGTGGGCAGGCATTCCGGCCTGTACACCCAGGCAACCCCCTGAGTTACGCCCAGGGTCCGGCCCGCCAAGCCATAGCCGGTGGCCGTAGGCTTGCGGGCTCGGAGAAACGACAGCTATTCTTTTTTGCCCTCGAGGGTTTCGAGCAGGCTGCGCGCAATCCTCTCCTGGAACGATGGCGAGCCTGGCTCCATCACGTTGGGCGCCGGCAGGGCCTCGGCGGCGCCGGCGGTCACCTTACCCAGGTCGGCCTCCGCCACCAGGCGCAGGGCCTGCCAGTGGCAGATCTCCTCGCAGAGGCGGCAGTTGGTGCACTCGGCGAGCCGGAACGAGAGCCCGGCCGGCGTCTTGGTCAGGGCGCCGGTGGGGCAGAAGAAAGCACACATGGTGCAGCCGTTGCAGTTGTCCTTCAGCAAGACGCGCGCCCACAGCCCCGTGTTGGCCGCCGCGCCGGAGGGCGTGCCCAGCCGTCTGAGCGCCGCGAGCAGCAGGCGGCGCTTCGCCGGCAGGCGCTTGGGCAGTTCCCCCTTCTTGGGCGCCGCGTCCTCGGCCTGAGCGGCCTGCCTGTCGAGCAGCGTGCCCACGGCGACTGCGGCCTTGCGGGCGGTCTGGTGGGTCATCAGGCTGAGGAGCTCGCGCCGCGACAGGCTGCCCACGGGCGTGACTGCTGCACTGCGCAGCTCTGGTGGCAGCTCGGCGGCCATGCGCACCACGCCGCCGTGCCCATAGGCGGCCAGGAGCGCGTTCGCCCTCTGCACTGCCTGCAGGGCCGCTGCCCGGCCCTGGGGCTGGGCACACTCGCGGCAGGCTCCATCCATCAGCCAGACGCTGCGCATGCCCACCGCCACCGCGCCCACCAGCACCGACTCGTCGAGCCGGCCCAGGCAGTTCACCCGCAGGTAGCGCCCGCTCTCCGCAGGGCGGCCCTCCAGATAGCGGGGGCAGGCAAAGGCCACCCAATCGCGCTCCTTCGCCAGCTCTTGCACGCGGGCGACCAGTTCGCCGTTGGTCGGGTTCTGCGCCTCCAGCGCCCCGGTGGGGCACACGGCGGCACAGAGGCCACAGCCCGTGCACTTGCCGGGCTCTACCTCCAGCGACGCTGCCCGCCACACGATCGCCTGCGATGGGCAGGTCGCCGCGCAGAGGTTGCAGCGCGAGCGCCGGTGCCGCAGCCGTGTACACTGCTGCGGGTGCACGCGGATGGCCGGGCTCTCGAGGCCGGCGAGGACGCTGACGAGTTGGTCTAGGCCTAACACGGATGGTCCCTCTCAAGAGCTACACCATAGCAGGCGGGGGCGTGCTCCGGCAACGACCTGGCTAGCTGGCCCCCATCTCCTCCACCAGCGCGTCAACCATCTCGGGGTCCGCTTCCACGAGCTCCCGAGTCAGCCGCGCCACGCCCTTGTACAGGTCCGACTCGGCCGCCTGCTCGGCGTCGGCGGCGAAGGCCGGCACCCACACCAAGAGGTGGTCGGCCAGGAAGGCGCGCTGCTTCTCCAGATAGGCCAGGCAGGCGGCGCGGTCGCCAGCCTGGAGGGCCTCGGCGCTCCTGCGGCAGAGGTAGGCCATGAACTCGAGCTCGATGGCGATGTGGTCCTCCGGCTCGCGTACGGCGTCGGAGCGGTCGAGCCCCTCCTCGCGGTAGAGCCGCACCACCTCGTCGCGCGCCTTCTGCATCACCAGGCGCTCCGGGCTGGTGTAGACCGACTCGTAGGGGTAGACGGGTTGCTTGCCCGCGTTGAGAAAGAGCCCGGCGTACTCGGCCGCCAACTGCGTCTCGACGGCCTGGAGATCCGCTCCCTCCAGCCCGCGGACAAAGCGCTCGAGCATGGCCTGGCCGTCGTCGGTTATGTCGTCTTCGAGGGCGCCGCCCTGCTGCAGCTCGGCCAGCATGCCCCGCAGGAGGTCGGCGTCGATTTCCTGGCGGTACATACGCGCCAGGAAGGCATAGTTCGTGGAGCGGTCGCGCAGCGCCTCGAGCACCTCGGCGTGGTTTGTGTTCATGGGTCCCCACTTCTGGTAGAAAGAGTCGCGGCAGATCGGGCCATCCCAAGCGCCCGGTTGCCCCGCTTTTACACGCGCATTATACACCTGCAGGCAGCCCTGCGCTACACCCAGATGAGCGACAGGCGGGGCGCTATCAGGGCTACGCAGGAGCCCGGGCCATCGCCCATTCAGGCGAGGCAAGCGCTGGCCTGCGTTGCATCAGAGCCAGGCTCGCGGCTAGGCGCCCCCTCACGGCCAGAACCGCACCCCTGCCAGGATCTGCAGGAGCGAGGGGCTGGAAAGCGACGCCCGCAGCCCGGCAGAGAGCACAACAAAGCGCAGCATCCAGCCGCCGATCAGGCACGAGACGGCCCCAACCAAGGGCACGGCCACGGCGCTGCGCTTGGCGACGCCACTCAACTGGCTGAGGGCCATCAGGAAGGGCACGGCCAGGCCCAGGCCGACGACGCCGACCCAGAAGAGGGGGCTGATCTGGCCCGCAGTGAGGAGCTGGGCCGAGCGCGCTGCGTCGAGGGGGCCGCCCTGCATGGTGCTGAGGAACCAGGTGAGGACCGCTGCCTCGACGGCGACGAGGGCCATGACCGTGCCCTCGAGGGCGGTGTGGAGCTTTTCGGTGTAGGCGCTGTCCTCACGCCAGGCGACATAGCCGGCGACCAGGCCGACGCCGGTATCGAGGGCCGAGGCAGTGAACAGCGCCGGCAGGAGCCAGCTATGCCAGAAGGGGCGGAAGGGGAGCACGCCCAGCAGGATGCCGGTATAGAGGGCGACGCCCAGGTTGACCGGCAGCGCGAGGATGGCCAGGACGGTGCGCCAGAGGTTGCGCCTGGAGGCGAGGGGCAGCCAGAGGCGGGCGAGCCAGGCCGTGAGCAGCTCGGTCGAGAAGACGGCGAAGAGCCCGTCGATGAGGATGGCGGCGAAGAGGAGCCAGGCGCCGCGGGCCATCCACGAGTTGAGGTTGACAAAGCTGCGGAAGAGGACGATGGCGCGCAGGGGCTTGCCCACATCGGCGAGCAGCACCAGGGCGCCCAGAGCGATGGCCACGGCCCCCGCCCAGGCACCGAAACGGACGGTGCGTTTGAAGCGTTCGCGGGTGGCCAGGTAGAGGGCCGCCGTGGTGATGAAGGAGCCGGCGCCGAGGCCGCCGAGGAAGAGATAGACGGCGACGAGCCAGCCCCACGTCGTCTGCAGTTGCATACCCATCTCCTTTGCCTGATGATGGCCTCCGGCCGGGTAGGGGCGGTTCGCGAACCGCCCCTACCCACCGCGGGGCCGCCGGCTACCTGCTGATCAGTACCGAGGGCTGGGTGGCGCCGGCGAGGCGCGCCGCGGCCCGCTGGGAGGCGAGCTTGGCCATCTCATCGACCGGCCCGGCGTGCAGGGCGCCGGTGACACAGGCCGACACGCAGGCCGGCTCTTCGCCCTTCTGCAGCCGGTCGAGGCAGAGGTTACACTTTTGCATGGTGCCCGTCTCGCCATACTGGGGCACGCCGAAGGGGCAGGCGAAGAAGCAGTAGCGGCAGCCGATGCACTTGCTCTGATCGACCACCACAATGCCATCCTCTGCCCGCTTGCTGATGGCACCGGTGGGGCAGACAGCCATACAGGCTGGTTTCCCGCAGTGCATGCAGGAGAGGGAGAGATTGGTGAGCCTGACGTCGGGGCACTTGCCCGATTCGATCGTCGTCACCCTTCGGAGCTGCAGGTGCTGGCCGGGCTTGATGTCCTTCCAGTCGAGGCAGGCCATCACACAGGTGTTGCAGCCGATACAACGCTCGGTTTCCACGTAGAATGCGTACTGCATGGCTCCACTCCCTTCGCCTAGGCTTTCCTGATCTCGACAAGCACGCTGTTGTAGGTTCCCGAGCCGCCGATCCTGTCGATGATGTCGGTAGTCAGGACGTTCACCGACCCTCCCCGGTCCACACCATCGGGCCCCGGGTCGAACCAGACGCCCTGCGGCAGGGCCAGCACGCCCTGCGGCACACGCTCGGTGACTCTCGCCGTTCGCTGCGTCGAGCCGCGGTCGTTGAAGACGATCACTTTGTCGCCCGACTGGATCTTGCGCGCGGCAGCGTCAGCAGGGTTGATGAACACCTCAACCGGGTACAGCTCCCGGATCCAGGGGTTGTTAGTGCGGCTGTGGAGCCAGCCGGCCAGGTGCGGCGTGCAGATGGCGAGCGGGTACTTCTTGGCCAGCTCGTGCCGTTCATTCTCAAAGTCGTCCAGGTAGGTGGGCAGGGCAGGCAGCCCTTGCGCCTCCATATCCTTCGAGTAGAGCTCTATCTTGCCCGACTTGGTGGGGAACGGCTTGCTGCCCGCTACCTGCTCCTGGAAGGGGATGAAGGGGCGCGGCCCCACAAAGACGACATGCTCCTTCTGCAACCGCTCGATGGTCACGTCGGCCAGGTGCGGCGCGCTCTGGGCGGCTGCCTTGAGGGTCTCGCGCATCCAGTCGACGTCCTTCCAATCCGCATGATAGTCGGCGCCGACGCCCAGCTTGGTGGCCACTGCAGCCCAGATGTCCAGGTCCGAGCGGCACTCGTACATCGGCTCGATGCACTTCTCGTTGTAGACGATGGCGTGGCCGGCCGAGCCGTAGAAGCTGCAGTCGTTGCCCTCGAAGATCGTCGTAGCTGGCAACAACAGGTCGGCGTACTTGGCGAAGGGAGTCATGAACAGGTCAACGGCGATGATGTAGTCGAGCTTTTTGAGGGCCTTGACGATCTTGTTCGAGTCGCCGGCCTGATTGATGACCGAGGCGCCGGTGCCGATGAGCATATGGATATCGACATCCGCCGTTTTGCCCGACGCCTGCACTGCCTTTCCGCTCAGGATGGCGTCGCCGATCTGGCACTCGTTGATCTTGACCGTAACCTTGCTCTTGTCGGCTGCGGTCAGGGCCGCGGGTGCGCTGATCGCCTTGTTGAACCCCATGCCCGAGCAGGCGTTAGTGCCGGGCTTGCCCACGCTGCCCACCAGTGCCGCGAGCGCACCGCACGCCCGCACCCACTGTGAGGGATCATGGCCGGCACGCGAGGGCCCGTCGCCGGGGAAGAGGGCGGCCGGTTGCTTGGTGGCATACTCGACGGCCAGGTTGGTGATCACATCCGCCGGCACGCCGGTGATCTTGGCCGCCCACTCGGGGGTGTACTGCTGCACGTGCGCCTTGAATTCGTCAAAGCCCAGCACAAAGCGGTCGACAAATTCCTTGTTGTAGAGGTTCCCATTGATGATCACGTTCGCCATGGCCAACGCCATCGCGCCATCGGTGCCCGGCTTGATGGGGATCCACTGGTCGGCTTTGGCGGCGGTCTGCGAGAAGAAGGGGTCGATGACGACGATGCGGCAGCCCCGTTCCTTGGCGTCCATGAGGATGCGCATCGCCTCGCCGGCGAAATCGACGCGGCGGTTGCTGTCGGCAAAGCCGTAGCCCCAGATAATGGCGAGGTTGGAATCCTTGATGGTATGCAAGTCGCTCTCGCTGTTCTGGGTTCCGTAGACGCTGGCCGCAGCGGGTCCCTTGTTGGCAATGCACAGCGAGCCCCAGGTCGTCACCATGCCGCCCAGCACGTTCGGCAGGCGCTGCTTGGCTGCCGCCCTAGCCAGGCCGCCGGTGCCGCGCGCCGGGTACCAAAGGATGGCCTGGTTGCCGTACTTGCCAATGACCTCTTTGATCTTGTTGGCGTAGGTGTCGATGGCCTCGTCCCAACTGATGCGCTTGAACTTGCCCTCGCCGCGTTCTCCCACCCGCACCATGGGGTACTTGAGGCGCGTTGGGTCGTAGACGGTCATGCGGTGCGAGTGGCCCTTGACGCAGCACTTGTACTCGGGGTGGTTCAGGATGTGCGTGATGCGCCCGTCCTTGACGGTTGCGAGGAGAGGGCACGTCGCCGTACAAAGGGACGTGGAGGGGCAAACCGCCCGGAACACCTTTTCCTCGGCCTCCTGGTTGGAGGAAGAAGCCGGGCTCTGAGCCAGCGTCCCGCCGACCAGCCTGTCGCCCACTGCGACCAGAGCCCCTGCTGCGGCAGAAACCTGCAGGAACCGACGGCGCGTGAGCCCACGAGCCAAAAGGTCCTTCACCATTCCCTTACCCTCCTGTGCCGTTTGTCAATTGTACTGTATACATCATATCGCATTCTGCTGGCCTGCACTACACCCGCTTGAGCGAAGCACGACAGGAAAAGAGAGCGACCCTTCGGTCGCTCTCCATCGCCCAGACGGGGGCGGCAGGCATCGCCCACCTGAGCGATGCCTGCCGCTGTCTTGAGGCCTCTACTTGGTGATGATGACCGAAGGCTCCGTGGCCGCCACGAGCTTGACGGCCGCTTTTTCTCCGGCCAGCTTGGCCAACTCCTCCATCGTGCCCGCATGGAGCGCATGGGCCGGGCAGGTGGCCACACAGGCGGGGTCGAGGCCCTTGGTCGTGCGGTCCAGGCAGTAGGTACATTTCTGCATCGTGCCGTCGTCGCCGAACTGCGGCGCCCCAAAGGGGCAGGCGAAGAAGCAGTAGCGGCAGCCGATGCACTTGCTCTGATCGACGACCACGATGCCGTCTTCGGCCCGCTTGGTGATGGCCCCGGTCGGGCAGACGGCCATGCAGGCCGGTTTGGCACAGTGCATGCACGAGAGCGAGATCTTGGTGATCTTGGCGTTCGGGAAGGCGCCCGATTCGATGCTCGTCACCCGGCGCCACTTGGGCCCCTGCGTGCCGGGCACCGCCGTCACCTTGGGCGGCACGTCGTTCCAGTTCTTGCACGCCGCCATGCAGGCGTAGCAGCCCACACAGCGATCGGCCTCGAGATAGAACCCTTTCTGCATCTCCCCCCTCCTTAGGCCTTCCTGACCTCGCACAGCTCGGACTTGAACGACGGAAAGCCCGAGATGGGATCAAAGTTGCGCCCGGTCACAACGTTGATGTCG
>Ga0078972_1005337_pt1 | contig 32830 bp, 29 predicted proteins | sample YelNatPaOPGAMG01_FD_67568 | JGI IMG/M metagenome (GOLD analysis project Ga0078972, IMG submission 67568) | Hot spring thermophilic microbial communities from Obsidian Pool, Yellowstone National Park, USA - OP-RAMG-01 (SPADES assembly) (version 2) | ecosystem: Environmental > Aquatic > Thermal... | reverse complement strand
ATGATTGGCTGCCAAAGTGGTCAAAGCCTGCTTCCTGGATGTATATATGGGACAATCTTTATAAAAATGAAGGCATTAAGGGGATGATGATCTGGGGTCAGAACCCATTGGTATCAAGTCCATTGGGCGACAAAACTGGTAAGGCTTTAGATAATCTTGATTGGCTTATGTGTGCTGATATCTTTGAAACTGAGACAGCTAATTTTTGGAGAAGACCGGGTGCTGATCCAAAGAGCATAAAAACTGAAGTTTTTATGCTGCCTATATCTTCATTTGCAGAAAAAGATGGTTCAGCTACCAATACTTCCAGATGGTTACAAATGAGATACAAGGCAATTGAGCCGCTTTATGAGTCTAAAGAAGATATGGTAGTATTAGACGCTTTAGTACGTGGCTTAAAAAAACAGTTTAAAGAAGATCCTTCTACTCCTGCTCCAGAGGCTATGCTTAATTTAACGTGGGATTATGGGGGAGATAAATATGATATAGATTCAGTGCTTAGGGAAATCAATGGGTTTGAAGTTGCTACAAAAAAACAATTGGTAAGTTTTGCAGCTCTTAAGGATGATGGCTCTACTGCATGCGGCTGTTGGATATATTCAGGAGTATATCCTCCTACAGGTAATTTGGCTGCGAGGAGAAAACCTGAAAAAGAGGGAATTGGCCTTAATTCTGAATGGGCTTGGTCATGGCCTGTAAATAGAAGAATTCTATATAACAGAGCCAGTTGCGATTTGGAAGGAAAACCATGGAATCCTGATCTATCTCTTATTTACTGGGATAGTGAAAAAAAGAAGTGGACTGGTCGAGATGTACCAGATTTTTTGCCAACTAAGGCGCCAAGCGCACCTGGTGGCGATGCTCCTTTTATAATGATACCTGATGGTGGAGGAAGGCTTTTTGTACCAGCTGGAATAGTGAAGGATGGTCCTTTCCCTGAGCATTATGAGCCAATCGAATCTCCTGTGAAAAATCTTATAAGTTCTGTTCAAAATAATCCTATAGCTATAGTTTTCAAATCTAATATTGATAAGTATGCACCCTTAAACGACCCAAAATATCCATATATATGTACTACATATAGGTTGACTGAGCATTATCAGAGCGGAAGTATAAGCAGAAAGATTCCGATTTTGGTCGAAGAGATGCCGCAGGTTTTTGCAGAAATAGATCCTGAACTTGCAAAAAATCTTGGAATTAAAAATGGAGACAAAGTAGAACTTGAGTCTATTAGAGGAAAAGTAAAGGCTCAAGCTTGTGTTACTTCCAGGCTGCAGCCGATTATGATTGATGGCAAAAAGTTTCATATAGTAGGGATACCGTGGCACTGGGGTTTTGTAGGAATTGATCCTGATAGCGGTAAAAAAGAATCTTTTTCTGCTAATCTGATGACTGAAAATGTTGGAGATCCGACTTCTGAGATTCAAGAGTCTAAAGCTTTGATGATTAACTTAAGGAGGGCCTAAAATGGATAGGGTGGCCTATATGTTTGATTCTTCTAAGTGTATGGGATGTAGAGGTTGTCAGTCTGTTTGTAAGCAATGGAACGATCAAAAAACTGATCCTACTACCTTTAATGGATTCTATACAAATCCGCCAACTTTGAACCCGCATACGCGTATGATTATAAATTTCTACGATGATTTTACTGAAAAACAAAACTTTAACTTTCTTAAATATCAGTGTTTTCACTGTGGAGAACCTGCCTGTGTAAAGGCTTGCCCAAGCGGAGCTCTTTTCCAGGCAGAAAATGGCATAGTAGCGTTCGATGTAAACAAGTGTATAGCATGCGGTTATTGCCATAGTGCCTGCCCTTTTGGGATTCCGCAGATCGGTAAAGTAATAAACAAATGTGATATGTGCTATTCAAGGGTTATGGAGGGCAGCAAGTCTGATGGAACTGCTACTCCTGCCTGCGTAAAGGCATGTTTGGGAGGAGCGCTGTATTTTGGCAAGAGAGATGACTTGGTAAAAAAGGGTAGAGAAAGGGTTGAAATTTTGAAAAAAGAAGGTTATACAGAAGCAAATCTTTATGGTGAAAATATACTTGGGGGACTGGGGGTACTGTCTATATTGAAATATGAACCTGAAAAATATGGTTTGCCAAAAGATCCTGTTTTTCCAGTAAATACTCTTATCTGGAAAAATATAATGCATCCACTTGGGTTAGTGATGTTGGGTGGTGCTGCAGGTTTAGTATTTCTTCACAGAATGTTACAGTTTGGAAACAAGGGAGGTGATTAATAATGGCAAAAAGAATGATCGAAAAACATAAAAAATCTACTCGTATTTTTCACTGGCTGCACCTTATAACTTTTATAATAATGCTTTGGACGGGATTATCTTTGTTTTATCCTGCAATGAACGTTATGGGATTAACCTTTGGAAGCTTAAGAAATGCTGCTTTTTTGCATAAGTATCTTGGATTCTTCTATCTTTTGCTGCCTCTTACTTATGCAATATTTAACTTTAATCTATTTTCAAAGTTTATTAAATTAATTAGTACCTTTACACCAGAAGACAAACAGTGGATGAGGGTTTTTGGCGGGTATCTTGCCCCGCTAATAAAAGCGAAATATATTCCACCACAAGGAAAAATCAATGCAGGGCAGAAGCTTTTGGGATGGATAATTATTATATTTTCTTTGTGTCTTGGTTTAACTGGTTCAATGATGTTTTTTTATAAGTACTTTCCTGGGTACTTAATTCAGGTAGCAATTATTATTCACGTCTTTTGTGGCACCTTTTTGGGGTCGGCAATTATTGTTCACTTCTACCTCGGAGCAATCAATCCGAGCTCTAGAAAAGAACTTGGAACAATGCTTGGCAATGGGATGATTGATGAAGAGTATGTAATGAAACACAATGCGCTCTGGTATGAGGAATTAAAGAAGTAAATTTTCTTTTTTTAAAAAAAATCCAGGCTTCTGATATATGTTAATTTAAGATATCTCAGAAGCCTTTTTACGAATAGATAGCTCTTATCGGGTCAACATCTGCTGCCTTTTTGGCTGGAATTGTACCAAATATTACGCCCATTAAAAATGCTACAAATATAAGCGGGATTAAAATCTTATAAGGCACTACAAATGGCATTTTTGTAAAAAAGGTTATCGCAAAGGTTATTAAAAGTCCAATTAATACCCCAAAAATTGTTCCGGATCCAGAAAGTATTGCTGCTTCTATGAAAAATTGCATTAGTATATCTTGTTTTGTTGCACCGAATGATTTTCTAACTCCTATTTCCTTCGTCCTTTCTTTTACTGCTACTAAGAGAACTGCAGCTATTCCTAGCCCTCCGATAAATACGGCAATCATTGCTAGAGCAAGCGTAAGACTGTCGAGTGTTTGAGTAGATTTAGTTTGTGCAGCTATTATGTCACTTTGATCTTGAACAGTAAAGTCATTTTCTTGGTTATCTGTTAATTTGTGGTTTTGTCTTAAAATTCTTATAACTTCATCTTTGTAAGAACTCATTAGATACTCCTGAGGGGCTGAAATGTAAATATTGTTAATATAAGTAACATTTAGTAGTCTATCAAGCGCAGTATTAAGAGGAATAATTATCTGGTTATCTTCGTCTTGTCCTCCAATATTTATACCTACTGGATCTTGTATACCTATAACTCTAAATGGTATATTGTTAATCAAAATTGTGGCGCCAAGTAACTGTTCAGGGACGGCATTTAAATTTTGTATGACCGTTCTGCCAATTATTGCAACTCTTTCGCGAAGTCTATCTTCTCTAGAGGTAAATTCTCTGCCCATACTAACAGTATAGCCCCTTACACTAAATAAGCTGGGAGTTGCTCCAATTATAGTAGTTTGAGCGCTATAATCAGAGAACTTTACAACAAAAGACTTTTGTTGAGTAGCAGCTACTTTAGCATTTGGAAGATCCTTTTTTATTACAGTGTAATCAAATGGGGTTAAGGTTGTTACGTTTCCAACCTGATGAGGTCTATTTCCCACTACTTTAAGTTGTCCTGCTGTAACTACGATTAAATTACTGCCCATACTCTTTATCTGGTCAATTGTTTTTTCTTTGACGCCTGAACTGATGCTTGCAATTACCACGGTTGCACTTATACCAATAAGAAAGCCAAGAATAGCAAGGGTTGACTTTCCCTTTCTTCTGGATATGCTTCTTATTGCTTGTGAAAAATTAATAAAGAAATTGTTCATCTTTGCAACACTACTGCTGGGTCGTATGAACTGGCCTTTATTGCAGGCTGAATGCCAGCAATCAAAGCGATTAGGGTAGAAACGCTAAATGCTACAAGGAACAATAGTGGACTAATTGAAACGTGTATTCCAGTAAAATGTCCTACTATTAAACCTAAAATAGCTCCGAATATTGCTCCAAAGAATGAACCAATAATGCTTATTACGAATATTTCGAGAAATACCTGTATTATTATAAGAGACTTCGTGGCTCCAAAGGCTCTTCTAAGAGCTATTTCCTTTTCCCTTTCAGAAATTGATGCCTGCATTATGTTAGAAACTACTACGGAACCAATTATTATAGAAATGATGGTTGAGACAACGAGAAATATATTTAAAGTAGAATTAATTCTATTCAGAAATTCCATTACTTGATCAGGCGTTATAATTGTAAAGTCGTCTGGAAGCCCCTGGGCAGTGAGTTTATGGTTGTATCTTAAGATCGTACTGATTTCTCCTGCGACGCTATTTATATTTGTTCCACGTGCAAACTTTATTCTCATCATAGTAATATATGTCTGGTTTAACATTCTTTTTAACATAGTATTAAGAGGTATAATGATTCTATTGTCTCTATCCATTCCGTTTGGAGTGGTGCCAAGTGAGCTTAAAACACCAATAACAATAAAAGGTGTGGTTCCAATTCTGATAGTCTTGCCTAAAGGATTTTGCCCCTGAAAAAGCTGTCTTTCAACTGTCGTACCAATTATTGCTACTCTTGACATAGAAATGTTTTCCCTTTCAGTAAAAAATCTACCTTCAGCTACATCCCAATCCCAGGCAGTTGTAAACATAGGCGTCGCACCGACAATAATGGTATCTATATTTTGTGCGCCATATTTTGCATTCATGTTGCTGGTTGCTTCAGGGTCTATTGCTACAATGCCACTTATTTGATCGCTGATTGAGCGAACATCATCTAAGGTCATTGTTGTTGACCTCTGGAATGGCTGTCCTGGCTGTCTTCTGCCACCTGCAAAAACTATCACAGATGTAGGACCAAATTGCTGAAGGGTTTCGTTTACGAGTTGTCTTGCTCCAAGGCTTATCGATGTTACTAATGTGATTACAAGGATACAAAGCGATATTCCAGCTATCATAATAAAAACCTTCAAGCCTTGTTTTAAATTTATTTTAATTGCTGAAGAAAGTATCTTAATTATCATGGGTTAATCACATACATCCTTTGTAATTCTTCTTGAGCTGACTTTGGTGTTTTTATTATATCCTCTTTTAATACCTTTCCAAAACTGAGAGTTATAACCCTATTAGTAAAGAGAGCAATTTCGGGAGAGTGTGTGACCATCAGTATTGTAATGCCTTCTTTGTTTAGCTTTTGAAAAACCGACAATACCTCCATACCCGACTGAGGGTCAAGATTTCCTGTGGGTTCATCTGCAAGGACTAATTTTGGATTGTTTATTAAAGATCTCGCAATAGCTACTCTCTGCTGTTGTCCGCCTGACAATTCAGAAGGGTAAAAATCTAACCTTTCTCCTAAACCAACAGTTTGGAGGTATTTTTTGGCTCTTTCTTTAACATCTGGTGGTGGATTTTTAGCATAGACAGATGGTAATAATACATTCTCAATTGCAGTGAGGTCGGGTAAAAGGTGAAATTGCTGAAATATAAAACCGATGTACTGATTTCGTAAGTGGGCAAGCTCGTTATCTGAGAGTTTAGATGTTTCTTTGTTATCGAGAAAATATCTACCACCCGTAGGTCTATCCAAAAGTCCTATTATATTCATTAAGGTGGTCTTGCCGCTACCAGAGGGAGCCATAATAGAAGCAAATTCTCCCTTTTCTATAGTAAAACTAACGCCTCTTAAAACAACGGTTTCAAGAGTACCTGATTTATATACTTTTTGAATGTTATCTAACTCTATGATTTTTTCGCTCATTTTATTTTCTTTAATATACTTTCTGGAATGTCGCCTACTATTACTTTGTCGCCTTCCTTTAAACCGCTAATTACTTCGGTGTAGTCCAGATCTGATATTCCAGTCTTAATTGCCCTTTTCTCATACACTCCAGGCGCTGTTTCTACAAAAACCACTGTTTGGTTGCCAAAAGTTTTTAAAGCAAGATTTGGTACTGCTAGTACATCCTTTTTTTCATCTACTTTGATATTTACATTTGCTGTCATTCCGGGTCTTAAAAGATGTCCAGGATTTGAATTAATAGTTATTACTGTTGTGTAATATACTACATTACTTACTACAGTTGATGTTGGATATATTGCTGCAACAGTTCCTGTAAAAGTTTTATTTGGATAGGCAAGAACTGTAAAGGTAGCTGGCATTCCTACTTTTACCTTTCCAATGTCAGTTTCATCAACAGATGCATCTACTTCGAGTTTGTCGAGGTCATCAATTGTAACAAAATTAGGCGCATTTAACCCAGATACTACTGTTTCACCTTGGTGTGTGGTAACTGCTGACACCATACCACTTATTGGAGCTGTGATAGTGCAGTATTCAAGATTAACCTTTGCGGTATTGACAGCAGCAGAAGTTGCCTCTAAATTACCTTTTTGGGCAAGATAATTAGCTCTAGCGCTGTCATATTTATCCTTTGAGATAAGTCCTTCTTCAAATAGTTTGGCATATCTTTCATAGGTTACCTTTGCATAATTGTAGTTGCTTAATGCTGCCTGGTAATTTGCTTCTGCTTGATTTAGAGCTGCAATTTGTGGTCTTGGATCTATCTCGGCCAGCACTTCACCTTTCGTAACAATACTACCTACCTGTACGTTTAATTTTACGACCTGCCCAGTAACTCTGGCACCAACGTTAATCTGAGCACCGACTTGTGGATTGACAGTCCCAGTTGAATTTACCATTTCTGTAATGGTTCTTTTTGTTACAGGTACAGTTTTAATTGCTTGCTGCGATTTTTTTAGATTGTTCATATAGGCGTTATATCCAAAAAATGAACCTATAATAATTATTATTAAGACGATAAACAAGGCTATTATCTTTTTTTGTTTAAGTATTTTTAACATTTCTCCTCCTTTTACACAAGCGCGGATGCTTGTGTTACTTTTAATAATTTTCTACATTTAGAAATTTAACACCTACATCCCTTTCGAGTGCAGCAAGACTAAGATAGTAATTGTACTCATTTATTATTCTTTGGTTCTTGGCAGAAATGTAGTTATTTCTAGCTGTTGTCAGATCAATTATAGAATTTAAACCTTCTCTATATTGTGCTTCATTTACCTTTAGATTTTCAAGAGCGCTTTTTACAGCTGCATCTGATAGTTCAAATGTAGAATAAGCGTTATTTAAATTTAATATATCAGTCCATACAGCGAGTTTAACCGAATTCTCTAGATTATCTTTTGTTTTTATTAAAGAGTTTAGTATATCCTCTTCTTGTCTAATTTTTGAAATGTTTTGTCCGCCATTAAAAAATGTTATAGTTGCTGTAATACCATAAAACCAGGAATAGTTCTCAGGTGGAAATTTACTATCGCTTCTAGAATAATCGCCTACTAAGTTAATTTTTGGATACAAAGAACTTTTAAGATTTTTTAAAGTATACCTGGCTGCTTCAATTCCTTCTACAGCGGCTGCTATATCAGGCCTGTTTTTTAGAGCAATAGAAAAGATTTCATCAGCAAAGCCTGTTTTTATTTGTTTAGGTGCCATATTATAAGCAATTTGGGCTATTGTAAAATTCTTTCTAGGGTCGTAACCCAACACGTTTGCTAAGTTTGCTAGATTTACCTTGATTTGATTTTGGGCATTAAGAAGAGAAATTTTAGCATTTTGCACTTCAACTTCAGCAGATAAAACATCTGATCTAGCCACCAAGCCTACGTTAAATTCTGATTGGGTATATTTTAAAACTAAGTTAGCCAAATCTAAACCTTCTTTGGCAGTATCGTAAAGTTGTTCTGCAGATAAAACGCTTAGATAGCTTTGTTTTACTTGGTACTCTATTTGTCTAAGTGTATCAAGGTATTGTTTTTCACTTTGTTTATAACTATGGTATGCACTTTGTATATATGAATTTGTTGCTCCAAAGTCATAAAGAAGTTGGCTTGCATCCAGCGAATATGAAAAATTGTCTCTTGAACCATATGAAACATTATTTGTCGACATGGGTCTAGTTCTCTCGTAGTTTAAAGATCCTGTAATGTTCGGTAATCTATAACCTAAAGCTTGTATGTATGTTTCTTTTGCTGATTGCATCTGATAATACTCAGCTTGAAGAGTTTTATTATTTTCTTTTGCGATTGTTAGCGCATCTTCAAGTGTTAGAACATCTTCCTCATTTGTATTAGCAGCATAGGCCCTTGATACAATTGGTGATAAGCTGTAGAACGCTAAAAAAAATATTAACGAAATGTTAATGAAGATCTTTAACATATATTTTTTCCTATTTGTTTTTGGTATCATCTATATTAGCCTGTATTTGTATAAAAAGTTTCTTTCTTTATTAAGATAGAGTTCTTCTAAGCCTTTAACTATATGATAAGACGTGTAAATTACAGGAGTATTAAGACTATTTTTTTTACCTCTATGATATAGCTCTCCAAGAGTAAATTCTAGTTCTGTTTTCTTTTGTCTTAAAATATCAACAGACATTGATACTCTTAGATCCTTTAAGTTTTTTATTTTAAGTTGGTTTGCTTTTCCGTTTAGTATTTCTATAGCTTCATTTTCGTTAAGTGTAGTTGTCAAATTTATTACTTCAAGGCCCTTCATATCAAAAAGCCTTATACCCTCGCTTTCTGCTACGTTTTTACCCTCCTTCAATGCATCTAGAAATATTTTGCAAAGGTTTTGTGAGCTCCAAATCATATGATAGGGCAGTAACGTTAAACAGCCTACAGCTGCGCCTGCACTATAGAACACGAGTTTGTTCCAAACAAGTCCGATTGGGTCGTCTTCTATATTTGCAGGAAAGCTTGCATCGATAAATGTTTGAGATAACTCTTCTAAAAATTTTGCAGAAGTATTTGTTTTCTCATACAAAGAAAGCCAAATAGAGCCAGGTGAAGTGTAATTTACAATTCCTTTATCTGTAAAGGTTGCACCTATAGTGCAAGCTGAAGATATTGCTTTTTCTTTTCCTATGAAATTGATTAGTTCATCTTCCTTTTTTATACCATTTTGAAAAGAAAGTGCATAAGAGATGTTTGGTTTTATCACTTCAAGCGCATCGTAATAATCTTTTGTGGCAAATGATTTTACTACAGTAATCATCAAATCAAACTTTTCGCTTTCAATAAGTTTTGGGTTGCTAAATGCCTTAACATTTTTGTAATGTTTTATGCCTAGTGGTGTTGCAACCTTTATACCGTTATTGTTTATAAAATCGGTATTTTTACTAAATCCAAAAAGTACAACTTCATGTTTTTCTGATAAGTGTGCTGCAAATAACATGCCTAAAGCTCCAGTACCAGCAATCAAGATTTTCATTTTATCACCTCTTAAATAAGAAATACGAATTAATTAAGTTATATGTAACAAGCTTATTTTAACACTTTGATCAATTTGATCTAAAATAATACTATGTGTAGTTAGTAACGTTTTTGTAGTCGAAAATAGCTACAATTTTATTGCAAAAAAAAAATTTAAAAATTCTATATTTTAGAGGAGGAGGTTAAGATGAAGATTGAATATTTTGGTCATGCATGTTTTGTAGGGGAGACAAAAGCTGGCACGAGATTTATGTTTGACCCCTTTAATGAGAAAGTGGGTTATCCTTTGCCCAGTGTTTCAGTTGATGTTGTACTTACATCTCATGATCATTTTGATCACAATGCAGTTAATGTAGTTAAGGGAAATCCAAAGGTATATAAAGATGCTGGCAAGTTTGAATTCAAAGACCTTTCTATAGAAGGACATATATTCAACCATGACAACAATAGTGGAAAGGATAGGGGAAAGGTTGTTGCTTATAAAGTAACTGCTGATGGAGTTAGTATAGCTCATATGGGAGATCTAGGGGAAATTCCAGCCAAAGAATCTTTAAAACCGTATGAAAACGTTGATTTACTTTTAATTCCTGTTGGTGGATTTTATACAATTGGGCCTGATGAGATGATAAAGGTTGTTGATATGATCAAACCAAAACAGGTTATCCCAATGCATTATAAAATGACTGGGAATGAATTCCCAATAAAGACGTTAAATGAATTTTTAGCAAAGTGGAAATATAGCGTAAATAACATTAATTCTAGTAAATATGAAGTTATATCTAACAATAAAGAGAAAGAACTAATAGTAATGAAGGCAGTTTTTGAAAAATAAGCTATTCGTTTTCATTTCCCCATAGCTTTTGCAGTCTCTCTTTGATCTTTTTTTCGAAACCAACATCAGAGGGATAATAGAACTTTCTTTTTTCAGATAGATACCTTTGCTTTACAAAGTGTTCTGGGAAATCGTGTGGGTAAAGGTATCTATTTTTTAGGTCTTCAGTGTGAATATTTTTAAGATGTTCAGGTATTTTTAAAATTTGTTCATCCTTAATTGATTTTTTTGCTTTGTTTAGTGCCATATACGCGGTATTACTTTTTGGTGCACAGGCAAGATACACGGTGGCATGGGCAAGATTGATTTCAGCTTCTGGAAGACCTACAAAATTTATCGCATCAAGAGTAGAAGTTGCAATAGTTATTGCATAGGGATCAGCTAAACCTATATCTTCTGAGGCAAGTATTATTAGTCTTCGAGCTATAAATCTTGGATCTTCACCTGAGTCGAGCATAAGAGCTAGGTAATAGATGGCAGCGTCAGGATCGCTACCCCTTATAGATTTTATAAAGGCTGAAATTGTGTCATAGTGTTGATCTGATGATCTGTCAAACAAGAGTTTTTTCTCAATTATTCCTTCTAGGCTATTTTTGGAAAGCTTTACAATATTTTCTCCAGATGATTCAGCAATTAACTCAATTATATTTAATAAATATCTTGCATCCTTTTGCGAAAGGTTTATTATTAGATCCTTTGTTTCTTTATCAAAAACAATCTCTTTATTTTTAGATTTTTTATAGTAATCTATTGCTCTGTAAAACAGTTTTTCGAGGTCATCTTTACTGAGAGGGTGTAATGTAAGAAGTAATGACCTTGAAAGTAAAGGCTTGATAATATAAAAAAAGGGATTTTCAACGGTAGCTCCTACAAATTTAATAGTATTATCTTCTAAGACTGGAAGCAGGGCATCTTGTTGAGCTTTGTTCCAGCGATGGACTTCATCTACAAAGAGTAAAGTGTCTATTCCTCTTTTTTTATTCTCTACTGCTTTGTCAATAATCTTTCTGAATTCTGGCAGTCCGCTAAGCACAGCATTTAAGATTTCAAAGTTGGCTTTCGAATAAGATGCTATTATTTTTGCAAGTGTTGTTTTGCCAACTCCAGGAGGCCCATACAATATAACGCTTTTTAATTTTGCGTTAACTATACTTTTATAAATAACTCCATCCTTTTTCAAAAGATGTCCTTGCCCAAGAAACTCATCGAGATTTCTGGGCTGAAGCAACTTAGCCAGTGAAGTTTCGCTTTCAAATAAGCTTTCCATATTTTTAATTTTATCAAAATAAAGTTATAATTTGCTTAATATATTCTTCATACTTATTATATTGAATCAATACTTTATAAGGGAGGTAAACAGTTGCAGTTAATTTATATAAACGAGCGTTGTGGATATATAAAATCGAGCGTAAATATTGGTTTTTTAATAAATGAAAGTAAAGAGGCTATCTTAATCGATGCTGGAATTGATGATGATAACGCAAAAAAGGCATATAAACTTCTTAAGAATGAGGGAATTGTGCCAAAGGATATAATTATTACTCACGCACATGCAGATCATTTTGGTGGCGCATGGTGGTTTGTAAAACATCTTAATACAAATGTACTGTCAAGTCTTCCTGCAAGGTCTATATTAGAATATCCTTTGTGGGAGCCTATATACCTCTTTTCTGGGGCATATCCTCCAAAGATTCTTCATCAAAAATTTTTCCTTGGAAAAAAGGTAAGTGTAGATAGAATTTTAAACTCAGGGGTTATAAGTCTTGAAAATATAAATTTTGAAATTGTTGAGCTACCTGGACATTCCTTTGGTCAAATTGGAATTTTGTTCGAAAACTATCTTTTTTCTGCTGACTCCTTTATATCTTTTGAATTTTTAACCAAACACAAGATACCCCTTAACTCGGATATAAGAGGTAGCTTACAAACTTTAAGTTATTTGAAGAATTCTAATTTTAAAGGAATAATACCCTCACACGGTGAACTTTTTGAGAGTTATTTTGACGTCTTGGTTGAAAATGAAAGAATTATAAATCAGGTTTTAGAATTCATTTTGGAAATATGTTTTAAGAAAACCTCTGAAATAGAACTCTTAAATTTGGTGTACGATAAATTTGGCATCTTAATAAAAGATATGGCTAGCAATGTTCTAATGAGACTTTCTATTCTAGCATATATAAGCTACTTGTTAGATGAGGGTCTTTTAGCCATAGAATTTATAAACAATCAACCATTTTTTATTAGAACTCCTTAAAAAATTTTGATTGATGCCTTTCTTCTTATAAAAAATTGTATTTGACATAACGTAAATGAATATGGTATTCTCTGAACAATTTATTTTATAGTTTTGTTGTGGGAGGAGATCGTTGAAGCATATTAGTGGGAAGAATATAAAAAGATGTGATTTAATTCTTGATAATTTCTTAAAGTGTCCTATTGGCGATTCTTCAGTTTTTCCTATGTGTATAATAGACAAAGATCTAAATATAATCAGTAAAAATGAAAAATTTTCAACCTTTTTTGAATGTGATTTAAACTTTACAAAATTAAACGATGAGTTTTTCGGACGTAAAGATTCTCTAGATTCTAGCAAGTTGTTAGAGCAGTTTGAAAAACATGAAGATAGTATTTCTTTTTTATTTACTAAAAGATGCAAAGATGAATTTAAACATATATTGATTACCTCACAGTTGTTTATTGCAAATGAGATGACCTTTATTATTTGTCTGTTTCAAGATTTCTCTAAGATTTTCCAACAAAATGAAAGGATAAAATATTTAAGTTTTCATGATGAATTAACAGGTCTTTACAACAGAAATTATTTTGAAAATGAAGTCAAAAAGATTAGCGATGGAAGGCTAGATCCTATTGGTGTGTTTGTTATGGATGTCGATGGCATGAAGTTAATTAATGACTCATTGGGGCATCAGGCAGGTGATAAGGCTCTTAAAGAAATGTCGAGGCTTCTTAGAAAAACGTTTCGTAAGAGTGATATTGTCTGTAGAATTGGGGGAGATGAATTTTCAGTTATAATTCCTCGTGTCAATGATGGTCTAATGGAGATGTTGTGGAAAAGATTACTCTCTATTTATTTGAATTCACAAGATCAGTTTTTGGTTCCTTTATCCTTTAGCATGGGCTATGCAGTGGGGAATATAAAGGATGAAGATTTCGAGAATATTTTTAAACGAGCAGATATGGCTATGTATTCTGCTAAATTTTCAAAAAAAAACAAAACTTACAGAGAAATAATAAGTAAAATAGAAAAATTTAACCTTTCATAAATTTAAAACTTAATAAAGCCTCTTTTTAAAAATTAAATCTATCTTAACTTGAATAACAATTTACACATGCTTTATTTTTTGACAAAATAGAATTTTTATGTTATCTTTCTAACCTTTTTAATTTTGCTTCTGGGCTACGAAGAGAATATTCTTTAAACAAAGCTTTTTCAAAATTACCTAAATGACTGTAAAAAAACTTTTTTAATAGATTATTCAGAGAACTACCAAATAGTTGACTAAAATGATAAACTATTATAAACTTATAATTGAGTAGATTAGTGAAATAATTTACTAAAAATTCATTAAATGTGTTTAAAGAAGTTATAAGTTTGATTTTTAAAAATTAGATTCAAAGGAGGATTTTAAAGTGAAAAGATCAATATATATGGATTATGCTGCTACAACTTTTGTAAGACAAGAGGTTCTGGATGAGATTTTGCCGTATTTTAAGGATAATTTTGCGAATCCATCTTCTCTATACAATTTTGCCGAGGTTAACAGAAGCGCTATAAAACTTGCCAGACAAAGGGTAGCAAAAGTTATAAATTCTGATGAAAATGAGATTTATTTTACGTCTGGAGGTTCTGAAAGCGACAATTGGGCTATTAAAGGCATAGCGTTTGCTAATAAATCTAGGGGAAATCACATTATAACATCACAGATAGAGCATCATGCAGTACTTAATGCAAGCAAATTTCTTGAAAAAAATGGGTTTTCTGTAACTTATTTACCAGTTGATTCTGACGGTTTTATAAACATAGAAGATCTAAAAAATGCTATTACCGAGAAAACTATATTAGTTTCGATTATGTTCGCAAATAATGAAGTTGGTACGATTGAACCAATATCAGAGATTGGAAAAATTTGCAGAGAAAAAGGCATATATTTCCATACTGATGCTGTCCAGGCAGTTGGACATTTGCCTGTTGATGTAAAATCAATGAATATAGATTTGTTGTCTATGTCGGGTCACAAGTTTTATGGTCCTAAAGGTGTAGGAGCGCTTTATATAAGAAAAGGCGTAAAGATTGATAACTTAATTGATGGCGGTTCTCAAGAACGAGGAAAGAGAGCAGGTACAGAAAATGTTTCTGGGATTGTAGGATTGGGTAAAGCTATTGAAATTGCTGGGCAAGAACTTGATTTTGAAGCTAACCGCTTGAAAATCTTAAGAGATAAGTTAATTGACGGTATTTTAAATAAGGTTCCTAAAGCAAGATTGAATGGACCTAGAGGAGACAAAAGATTGCCAAACAACGTTAACTTTTTAGAAACCCAAGAAATGTGGGTGTCATTCCTGATGCTGATGGAATAGGTGAAGTAGGCAATCCTAGATGTGGTGATATTATGAAGGTTTATATAAAGGTTAAGAATAACGTGATTGAGGATGTAAAGTATGAGACTTATGGATGCGCATCTGCAATAGCATCATCAAGTATTGCAAGCGAGTTAATAAAAGGGAAAACACTTGAAGAAGCCTGGAAAATAACTAATAAGGCAGTGGCAGAAGCTTTAGATGGGTTGCCCCCTATAAAAATGCATTGTAGTGTTTTGGCTGAGGAGGCAATACATAAAGCTATAAATAACTACAGAAAAGCCAATAATCTTGAGCCGTGGAAAGAGAGAACACATGCACAGGTTATAAAGGATCATCAATGTAATAGTTAGGTTTTTAATTACATAAAATATTACATAAAATTATAAAATTAACATCTCACAAAGCAAAATTTGTGAGATGTTTTTATTATTTGGTAAAAATGCATCCAAGGTTTAATATGAGTATTTTTTGTCAAATAAATTTATTATTGATATAATATAGCATTGAGTATGTTATTATAAACACTATTGACACACATTAATAAATATGTTATATAATATTTGTATAAAATTTTAAAAACACTTGGAGGTGTAATAATGTCAGAGAAAATAGTCGGTATCGACTTGGGTACAACAAATTCTGTTATTGCTGTAGTTGAAAGCGGTGAACCGGTAGTTATTCCTAATAGTGAGGGTAGTAGGCTTACTCCTTCTGTAGTTGGCTTTACAAAAAATGGTGATAGGTTGGTAGGTCAACTTGCAAGAAGGCAAGCCGTGCTCAATTCTGATAATACTGTTTATTCAGCAAAAAGATTTATTGGACACCGTTTTTCAGAAGTTGCTGATGAGAGGAAGAGAGTGGCATATCAAGTTGTACAGGGTCCAAATGATTCTGTAAGATTTAGAATTCCTGCTATAAATAAGGATCTTTCACCAGAAGAGATATCTTCTATGGTATTGATGAAATTGAAAACAGATGCTGAAGCCTATCTAGGAACAAAAATTAAAAAAGCAGTAATCACTGTTCCTGCGTACTTTAACGACTCACAAAGGCAGGCTACAAAGGATGCAGGTAAAATTGCAGGTTTGGAAGTAGTGAGAATAATAAACGAACCTACTGCCGCAGCTCTTGCATATGGTCTAGATAAAAAGAAAAATGAAACAGTACTTGTATGGGATCTAGGCGGTGGAACTTTTGATGTATCTATTCTAGAAGTAGGAGACGGAGTTTTCGAAGTTAAGTCTACATCTGGTGATACACACCTTGGTGGAGATGATTACGATCTTGCGCTTGCTAATTATTTGGCTGATGAGTTTAGGAAAGATCAGGGAATAGATTTGAAAGCCGATAAGCAGGCTTGGCAAAGGCTTCTTGAGGCAGCAGAAAAGGCGAAGATTGAGCTCTCTTCTATGACTTCTACGAATATAAGTTTGCCATTTATTACTGCTGACCAAACAGGGCCAAAACATCTTGAGATGAGTATTACAAGGGCAAAATTTGAAGATATTACAAGACATCTTACAGAAAGATGTATAGCTCCTTTTAAGCAGGCTCTTGAAGATGCAAAGCTAAAAATTGAAGATATAGATGAAATCATCCTTGTAGGTGGTTCTACTAGAATGCCTGCGGTTCAAGAACTTGTTAAGAGATTGACCGGGAAAGAACCAAATAAGGGAGTAAATCCTGATGAAGTTGTAGCTGTGGGTGCAGCAATTCAAGGTGCAGTTCTTGCAGGAGAAGTAAAGGATATTGTTTTGTTAGATGTTACTCCTCTCTCTCTTGGAATTGAGACGTTAGGTGGCGTTTTTACAAAAATGATTGAAAGAAATACTACTATTCCTACTAAAAAGAGTGAAATATTTACAACAGCAGAGGATAACCAACCTGCAGTTGAGATCCATGTCTTGCAGGGAGAAAGAGCAATGGCGAGAGATAACAGAACACTTGCGAGATTTAGATTGGAAGGGTTACCACCAGCTCCAAGAGGAGTCCCTCAAATTGAGGTTACCTTTGATATCGATGCAAATGGCATATTAACTGTTCATGCAAAGGATTTGGGTACCGGTAAAGAACAAAAAGTTACAGTAACTGGAGCTTCTACTCTGTCTAAAGAAGAGATAGATGAGATGATCAAGAAAGCTGAACAATTTGCTGAGGAAGATAGGCGAATCAAAGAAGAAGCAGATACAAGAAATCAGGCAGAAAGCTTTGCTTATAGTTTAGAAAAGACTCTAAAGGATTTGGGTGATAAAATTTCGCAAGATGAAAAGTCGAAAATTGAGAAAGGAATTTCTGAGTTAAGAGATCTGGTCAAGAAGAATGCAGGTAAATCAGAAATTGAGGCAAAAATGAATGAACTAAAACAACTAAGCTATAAGATCAGTGAAGAGATATACAAAACTAGTTCGACAGGTGCCTCTTCAGGGACTTCTGCGTCTAGTTCTTCAGACCAGGGACCTCAAGAGGGCGAAGTAATTGATGCTGATTTTAAGAAAGAAAATTAGAGCAAGATAATTTCTAGCCTTTTACTATTTTAAAAAAGTTATTTAAGAATTTTAGGTATCGAGTGACAGATATAGGAGAAATGAAATGCTATGTATGTCACTCGTTACCAAAATATTATTATGTTTGAAATAATTTTGCAAATTAATCATATATTGTATTTTTTTTAATAACCAAAATTAGCTTTAGATAAAAAGGAGGTAAATATGTCTGAAATTAAAATAGAAAATAATAATAATGAAAATAATAATAATAAAGACAGCGAAGAACTAAAGGATTATGTAGAGACCCCAATAGATGATAAAGATGCTCTTATTGAAAAGCTTAAACAAGAAATTAATGACTTACAGAATAAATATTTAAGAAGTTTAGCCGATTATGATAATTTAAGAAAACGAACCCAAAAAGAAATAGAATTTAGAACTAATGAAATTAGAAGAAATTTTCTTACAAAAATATTGCCTAATATAGATCAGCTTGAAAAAGCTCTATCCTACTCTGATTCCGAAAATTTTAAAAAAGGAATAGAGATGGTTTATAAAAACTTGTTTGAAGCTCTTAAGTCAGAAAATGTAACGAAAATTAATGCAGAGCCTGATACTATTTTTAATCCTCTCTATCATGAAGTAGTGTTTGTTGAAGAATCTGATAAACCCGAAGGAACCATACTTCAGGAATTGAGTGCTGGATACATGTATAACAACGAAGTATTAATTCCATCAAAAGTTAAAGTTAGTCGGCCGCCTAAAAAGGAAGGCGAAACTTTAGATGAAGTATAAAGATTATTATAAAATTCTTGGAGTTGATAGGAATGCAACGGAGAAGGAAATAAAGCAAGCATACAAGAAATTAGCCAGAAAATATCATCCTGACCTACCTGGAGGCGATGCTGAAAAGTTTAAAGAAATAAATGAAGCTCATGAAGTTTTATCAAATCCTGAAAAGAGAAAAATATATGATCAAATGGGAACTTCATGGACAGGAGCGGGCGCCGGCAATCAAGGCTTTAACTTTAACGGCAACTTTTACACTCAATACAACGTTAACCCTGGTGAATTTGATAATATATTCGATCTTATAAATAGTATCTTTGGTTCTACGAGTAAAAGAGGCTTTTCTAGTAGAGGTTTTTCACCATTTGATCTTTTTGGAAAGCAACAAAATGTAAGAACAAATATTGGTCAAGATGTAGAGTCAGAAGTTACTATAACGCTTAACGAATATTTGCATGGAACTACAAAAAAAGTAAATTTACCTTACTTGAATAAAGATGTTGAGCTAAAAATCCCTGCAGGAGTTAAAGAAGGTTCGAAAATTAGATTTAAAGGTTTGGGGCAAAACGGTGGAGATCTGTATCTAAAAATTAAAATAGAAAAGGACCCAAAATTTTCTATTGATGGTGATAATATAAAGACTTCTGCTAACGTTTCTTTGTTTACGGCTCTTCTAGGAGGAGAAATTCCGGTAGATACTCCTGATGGAAGGGTGAAAGTAAAGGTCCCGCCTGGCTCTTCACCTGGAACAATTTTAAGGCTAAAGGGACTTGGTGCACTTAAGCATAACAAGACAAGAGGCGACTTGCTTGTAAATATAAACGTTCAAATACCTAAAAACCTCTCTGATGAAGAGAAGGAAATAGTTACAAAATGGGCTAAGTTAAGGGGTGAGAAATAATGCCTGAAACAAGTGGTTTCTATGCAATAAGTATTGTTTCGAAGATGTTGTCAATTCACCCACAAACGATAAGAAGATATGAAGAATTAGGTTTGATTTGCCCAAAAAAACTTGCCGGAAAAACAAGGGTTTTTAGTGATGAAGACATAGAGGTGTTAAAAAAGATTCAAGAATTTACAAAAGATCTTGGAATAAATATTGCTGGCGTTGAGGTGATTTTAAGATTATCCAAACGAGTGGAGGAATTAGAGTCAGAAGTTGTAAGGCTTAATAACTTATTAAATAGTATTTCTAAAGAAAAGGAGGGTGAGAGCGATGAACCCAGATAAGTTTACAGAACAGCTTAGAGATTCTTTAGAATCATCTCAGAGAGTGTTGATGAATTTTCAAAACAATCAGCTTGATGTAGAGCATCTATTGTATGCTATGCTAACTCAGCAGGACGGTCTTGTTGGAAAAATTTTAACTAGAGCTGGAATTAATAAGAACGATATAAAGGATAGATTGGAAGCAATTTTAAATAGACTTCCCAAAATACAGTATTCATCTTCTGTTCCGCAAATTTATATTACACCGTCCTTAAAAAAGGTTTTAGATATAGCTGAAGAAGAAGCGATTAGGTTAAAGGATGAGTTTATTGGAATAGATCACGTCTTGATTGCAATTGTAAAAGAGGGCGAAAGCCCTGCTTCGAGACTTTTAAAGGAGTACGGTTTCACAGAAGAAAAGGTTTATCAAATTCTTAAGGATATAAGGGGTACACAAAGAGTGACAGATCCAGGTGCTGAAGAGAAATATCAAGCTCTTGAAAAATATACGAGAAATTTAACTCAACTTGCTTTAGAAGGTAAGTTAGATCCTGTAATTGGCAGGGATGAAGAGATTGAAAGGGTTATGCAAATTCTTTCTAGGAGAACTAAAAATAATCCTGTCTTAATAGGTGAACCAGGCGTGGGAAAAACAGCAATTGTTGATGGAATTGCTCAAAAAATTGCTTCTAATGATGTGCCTGAGATCCTTAAAGGGAAGCAGCTTTTAGCACTTGATATGGGGGCTTTAGTTGCTGGTACAAAATTTAGGGGCGAATTTGAGGAAAGGTTGAAAACAATAATTGATTCTGTAACTAAGACGCAAAATTATATATTGTTTATTGATGAGTTGCATACTGTAGTAGGAGCAGGTGCTGCAGAAGGAGCTATAGATGCATCAAATCTGTTAAAGCCTGCACTTGCAAGAGGCGAGCTGAGAGTGATAGGTGCTACAACCCTAGATGAATATAAAAAATACATAGAAAAGGATCCCGCGCTCGAAAGAAGGTTTCAACCAGTTTATGTAAAAGAGCCGAGCGTAGAGGATACTATTTCTATCCTAAAGGGTTTAAGAGATAAGTATGAGGCTCATCATAGGGTAAAAATTACTGATGAGGCAATTGAGTCAGCTGCTCATCTTTCTGAAAGATATATATCGGATAGATTTTTACCAGATAAGGCTATTGACCTGATTGATGAAGCTGCTGCTAAAGTTAGAATTCAGCTTTCTAATATGCCCCAAGAGCTTAAAGAATTGGAAAATAAGCTTTCAAGGTTGAATCAAGAAGGGCAGGAAGCGGTGAGAAGAGAAGATTATGAATTAGCTGCAAAATTGAAGAATGAATCTGAAGCACTATCAAGGGAATTTAAGGAAAAAAGAGATAAATGGCTTATTGATAAGAAGGTTAATGAAGTGGTAGATAAACAAGATATTGCAAATTTGGTTTCTAAGTGGACAGGAATACCTGTAACAGAATTGGTTCAAGAAGAAGTTGACAAGTTAACCAACATGGAAAATATCCTTCATAAGAGAATAATTGGACAGGATGAAGCAGTAACTGCTGTTTCCGAAGCAATAAGGAGATCAAGATCGGGTTTAAAGGATCCAAGGAGACCAGTTGGCTCTTTTCTGTTTCTTGGTCCAACGGGAGTTGGTAAAACTGAATTGAGTAAAGCCCTTGCTTCCTTTTTATTTAAGGACGAAAATGCTTTGGTAAGAATTGATATGTCAGAATATATGGAAAAACATTCTGTTTCAAGGTTGGTAGGGGCTCCTCCTGGTTATGTGGGTTATGAAGAAGGTGGACAATTAACAGAAGTAATTAGGAGAAGACCATATTCTGTAATACTTTTGGACGAAATTGAAAAAGCTCATCCCGATGTCTTTAATATATTATTGCAGGTTCTAGATGATGGAAGGCTAACTGATGGTAAGGGAAGAACTATAGATTTTAGAAATACTGTTATAATAATGACATCTAATTTGGGTTCTGATATACTTTTGAATTCCAATGTTGAAGATGAGCGAGAATTTGAAAAGGCAAAAAATAGGGTTTTATCTTTGTTAAATTCAACTTTTAGACCAGAATTTTTGAATAGAATAGATGAAATTGTAGTTTTTAAACCTCTATCTAGATCTGATATTGAAAAAATAGTAGAATTAATAATAAACGACATTCAGGAAAGATTGAATGAAAAGAAAATTAAAATTATACTAACAAATGAAGCTAAGAAGTTTTTTGCTAAAGAGGGTTATGAACCAACATTAGGAGCAAGACCTCTAAAAAGGTACATCCAGAAAAATTTGGAAAATCTTATTGCTAAGGAAATTTTAAATAATAATATAAAGGAAGGAGACACTGTGAAGATAGCAGTGGAAGATAATAAGATTAAATTGGTGATAAATAAATGAATTTTTTTGATATAATTTGGTTTATTTTTATAATATTTGCTTTTACTCCTGTATTACAGCAAAAATACCTTGAGAATATGAGAATTAGAACTATAAGGTCTATGGAAAGGAAAATGAATTCGAGGGTTATTACACTTATACACCGACAGGAGACTATTTCTTTTTTTGGCATTCCACTTTCGAGGTATATAGATATAGATGATTCGGAACAAATTTTACGAGCTATAAGACTTACAGAAAAAAATGTACCTATCGATATTATACTTCATACTCCTGGTGGTCTAGTGCTTGCAGCCGAGCAAATAGCAAAAGCTCTCATAAGACATCCAGCTCCTGTTAGAGTATTTGTGCCTCACTATGCTATGTCAGGTGGTACTATGCTTGCTCTTGCTGCTGATGAGATATATCTTGATGAAAATGCGGTTTTAGGTCCTGTTGATCCTCAGTTGGGAGAATATCCTGCTGTATCTATTATACAAGCTGTAAGGGAAAAGGGTAGAGAAAATGTTGACGATAGAACTTTGATTTTAGCTGATATGTCTCAAAAGGCTATCAATCAAGTAAAGAGTACAATCAAGCAACTCTTACAGGATAGAATGGATTCTGAAAAGGCATCATTTTTAGCTGACTTGTTTACAAGCGGAAAGTGGACTCACGATTATCCAATTTCGTATGAAGAAATAAAGAATTTGGGCATTTCGGTTAGAAAGGATTTGCCTGATGAGGTATATGAATTAATGGAATTGTACCCTCAAGCTGGTAACAGAAGACCATCCGTGCAGTTTATTCCACTCCCTTATAAAGTTCCTACAAAGGGTAATAAGTAGTGTATAAAAAGAACGATGAAAGAAAAGGTTTATTATTTGTAGTTTCAGGACCTTCTGGTGTTGGGAAAGGTACAGTAATTAAGGAACTAATGCAAAGGGATCCTATGCTGTGCCTTTCTATTTCTATGACTAGCAGATCCAGAAGGCCTAACGAAGTTGACGGTAAAGATTATTTTTTTGTTTCTGAATCTGAGTTTTTAGAACACATAGAAAAGGATAACCTTCTAGAATGGGCAAAAGTTCATGGCAATTACTATGGTACTCCTAAAGATTATGTTTTAAAAAAATTAAGCGAAAATAATGACGTTATTCTTGAAATAGATACCAGGGGTGCGAGTAAAGTAAAATCGTTGTATCCTGAGGCAATCTTAATCTTTATTGTACCTCCAAGATGGTGTGATCTCAGATTGAGGTTGGAAACTAGATCTTCTGAAAATTTCGATGAAATAAGAAGAAGACTTTCAAGATCAGTTGAGGAAATTGAAGAATATTTTATATATGATTATATAATCATAAATAATAGTGTCATAGAAGCTGCCAGCGAGATTGAATGTATTATCGTTGCTCAAAGAGCAAGAAGGGAAAGAAGAGAAGATATAATATCGAAACTTAGGTCAGAAATACAATTTGGACAGGAGGTAATATAGTTTGATAGCACCAAGCTTAGAAAATGTTTTGAAAAAGATAAATTCAAGATATGCCCTAGTTATTGTAGCTGTAAAAAGGGCGAAAGAGATTAAGAGCAATAAAGATCTTTTTATGACTAACGTTAGCGATCCTCTTGAGCAAGCCTTCGAAGAAATTGCAAGTGGGAAAATAAAGGTTTTAGTAAATAGATAAGTTGAAGATACTTTTTGGCGTATCTGGTGGTATTTCGGTATATAAAGCAGCAAATTTTGTTTCATCTCTTGTAAAAGAGGGACATGAAGTAAATGTTGTTATGACTGAAAATGCCACTAAATTTGTTTCTCCTCTAACTTTTGAAGCTCTAACAAAAAATAATTGCTATACAGATACCAATCTGCCTGTTGGTAAAGAATCTTTAGCTCATATAATCTTGCCTCAGAATTCTGATGTATTCGTTGTATGTCCAGCCACGGCTAATACTATTTCAAAAATTGCACTGGGTATAGCAGATAATTTACTTACTACAATGGCTATGGCAAGGAATTGTCCACTGGTATTAGTGCCAGCGATGAATAACGTTATGTGGCAAAATCCATCCTTACAAGATAACGTGAAAAAATTATTAAGTCAGAATGTGATTTTTTTTGGTCCTACTTATGGCAGACTTGCTTGTGAAAGTACAGGTTCTGGTAGAATGTTAGAAACACATGAACTCTTAGAAATGTTTAACTATTATTTTTATCCTAAAAAGGATTTTCTTGGAAAAAAAATACTAATAACTGCAGGACCTACTCGTGAGCCCATTGATCCTGTTAGGTATATTTCTAATAGATCATCAGGCAAAATGGGTTATTTTCTTGCTCAAATTGCTTCATTGAGGGGGGCGCAAGTAAAACTTATTTCAGGGCCTACCAGTTTAGATACTCCCTATATGGTGGAAAGAATCAACGTTGAGACTTCTGAAGAGATGCTTAGATGTGTACGTGAAAATTTTGAAACTTGTGATATTTTGATCATGGCGGCTGCTGTATCGGATTTTAAGGTAAGCGAACAATTTATGAGTAAAATTAAAAAGAAAGATAGTTTTGAAATTAAACTTACTTCAAATCCTGATATATTGAAGGAAATTAGTAAACTTAAGAAGAATCAGCTGGTTGTTGGTTTTGCTGCTGAGACAGAGAATTTGAATATTTATGCAAAGAAAAAGTTAGAAGAGAAAGGTTTGGATTACATAGTTGCAAATAAAATTCATAATAGCGGTTTTCCTTTTGGAAGCGAAGATAATGAAGTTTTGATTTTAAGTGCTGAAGGGGATTCGTTTGAATTAAGTTCTACTAAAAAGGATATTGCTAATTTTATTTTGGATCTTTTATCAAAGAAATTGTGAGATAAATCTATCTTTTTTTGTGCTATAATTTTGACATCATAATAAAGAGGTGATTATGTGGTCAGGAAAATCCGTTTGGGAGTTAATGTTGACCATGTTGCTACACTTAGAGAATCGAGGAAAATTACGTATCCCGATCCGCTCTTTGCTGCTTTAATATCTTTGTCTGCAGGTGCTGATCTTATAACAATTCATCTTAGAGAAGATAGAAGGCATATACAGGACAATGATGTCCTTAAGATAAGAAGGGCTGTAGATAACCTAAATTTAGAGATGGCCTGTGTTCCACAAATTGTTTCTTTTGCCCTCAAGGTAAAACCTAACAAGGTGACCTTAGTTCCTGAAAAAAGGGAAGAGCTCACGACAGAAGGAGGTTTAGATCTTTCTAAAAACTACGATACTTTAAAAGAAAGTATAAAAACTTTGAAGTCAAATGGGATTGAGGTTTCTCTTTTTATTGATCCTGATGAGGTTTCTGTTGAAAAAAGTTCGATGTTAGGTGCTGATTCTGTAGAGTTACATACGGGAAGATATGCGGACTCAATAGACGAAATTGAAAGGAATTTCGAACTGGAAAGGTTAAAGAAAGCTTCCTTTCTTGCTAAAGAAGCAGGTCTTAAGGTTTATGCAGGCCACGGTTTGAATAAAGACAATCTTTTTGAAGTTGCTTTGCTGCCCGAGGTTGAAGAATTAAATATTGGACACAGTATTGTATCGAGATCAATATTTGTAGGAATTTATAGGGCAGTTGAGGAGATTGTAGAAAAACTTAACTTTGCAAGTGTTTTAAGAGAAAATAAAAGTATTTAGGAGGTCTAATTTGAGCAATCAAGATAAAGTCGGTTTTAAAAACTATGAAGAGTTTAAAAATTTTGTCAAAGAAAATGAAGTGAAGTTTGTAGACGTAAGGTTCTGTGACGTTCCAGGAACATGGCAACATTTTACTGTTCCTGTAGAGGCCTTTGATGAAGGCGTAGTTGAAGAGGGATTAGGTTTTGATGGTTCAAGCATAAGGGGTTTTCAACAAATAGAAGAAAGCGATATGATCCTTATTCCAGATCTATCTTCAGCCTTTATAGATCCATTTTTTGATGATCTAACTATTGACATTATTTGCGATGTAAAAGAGCCTATTGTATTGAGAGACTACCCAAAGGATCCAAGAGGTGTTGCAAAAAGAGCAGAAAATTATCTTAAGGCTTCTGGCATTGCAGACACTGTTTATTTTGGCCCTGAAGCAGAGTTCTTTATTTTTGATGATGTCAAGTATAAATATGACTCAAAGGGCGGTATGTTTTCCATCGACTCTGTAGAAGCGTGGTGGAACTCTGACAGAGATGAGGAACCCAATCTTGGTCACAAAATAAGATCTAAAGAGGGCTACTTCCCTTGTCCTCCTAATGACCAATTACAAGATGTTAGATCTGAAATGGTAAAAGCTATGATGGAAGTTGGACTTGAGATAGAAGTTCATCATCATGAGGTTGCAACTGCAGGCCAGGTTGAAATAGATATAAAGTTTAATAGTTTGCTAAAAATGGCTGATAACCTTATGAAATACAAGTATGTAGCAAAGAATGTTGCAAGAGCAAATGGTTTGACAGCAACTTTTATGCCCAAACCTTTGTTTGGCGATAACGGTTCGGGTATGCACTGTCATCAGAGTTTGTGGAAGGGTGGAAAGCCTCTTTTCTACGATGAAAAAGGCTATGCTAATCTTAGTGACATTGCTTTGTGGTATATTGGCGGTCTTCTTAAGCATGCAAAATCTGTATTAGCTTTTGCCGCTCCAACTACAAATTCTTATAAGAGACTTGTACCACATTATGAGGCTCCTGTGAACCTTGCATATTCACAAAGAAATCGTTCTGCTGCTATTCGTATTCCAATGTACACTGCCAATCCAAAAGCAAAGAGGATAGAGTTTAGGCCACCCGATCCATCTGCAAATCCCTATCTTGCTTTTTCTGCAATGCTTATGGCAGGTTTGGATGGCATTGAAAACAAGATTGATCCTGGTAAGCCTCTTGATAAAAACATTTATGATTTGCCACCTGAAGAGGCAAAGAATATTCCTTCTGTTCCCGGTTCTTTAGATGAAGCGCTCGACGCTCTTGAAGCAGATCACGAATATCTCTTAAAGGGCGGGGTGTTTTCAAAAGGTTTGATTGAATCCTATATTGGATTAAAGAGAGCTCAAGCTAAAGAATTAGCTATAAGGCCTCATCCTTATGAATTCGTTACACTTTTTGATATTTAAACAAAAATATCTTTAAATTTATAAATATTTGAATTGGCACTTGGTATCTTTAACCAAGTGCCATTTTTATGTTGTGTTTTAGAAAGGAGATAATATGTGCGGAATAGTTGGTTATATTGGTAGTAAAAATTCAGCAGATGTTGTTTTACACGGTTTAAAGAAATTAGAGTATAGAGGATACGATTCAGCTGGTATTGCTGTAGTGAATGAATTAGGTGAACTTGATATCAGACATGCGGTTGGAAAAATTATCTTTCTTGAAGATAATTTAAGAGATATTCCTCTTAGGGGTTTTGTTGGGATTGGCCATACGCGATGGGCTACTCACGGAGAGCCTTGTCTTAAAAATGCTCATCCTCAGGTTGATTGCACCTTTTCTATAGCTGTAGTACACAATGGAATCATTGAAAACTATCTAGAACTTAAAGATAAGTTGATATCCAAAGGTCATGTTTTTAAATCCGACACTGATACAGAAGTAATAGCCCACTTAATAGAGGATTATCAAAAAACAAATAATGATACTTTCAGCTCTTTTTTGAAAGCTTTGAATGATTTAAGAGGCGTTTTTGCTATAGCACTTGTAAATGCTAAAGAGCCAAATAAAATATTTGCAGCAAGACAATTTGCACCCCTAATTTTGGGACGTGGACAAGGGGAAAATTTTTTGGCCTCTGATATACCAGCTATATTAAAATATACCAAAGAAGTTTATATTATGAATGATGGTGAAGTTGCAGTATTAAGCAAAGATGATATAAGTGTTTTTGATATGACCGGAAATAAAATTAAGCCAAACTTTTTTAATGTTAATTGGAACGAAGAAGATGCAGAAAAGGGTGGTTTTGACCATTTTATGTTAAAGGAAATTTCCGAGCAACCCCTAGTCGTTCAGGAAACAATTGGTCAAAGAGTATTTTTTGAAAACGAGTTTGAACCTTATAAAAATGAACTTCCTAAAGATGTGGTAAGAAGTATTTCAAGAATTTGTTTTGTGGCATGCGGTACTTCTTATCATGCTGCATTAATAGGAAAATTTTTAATGGAATATTTAGCAGATATGCCATGTGAAGTTGATTACTCTTCAGAATTTAGATATAGAAATGCAGCAGTTAATAATAACGTTCTAACCATTGCAATATCTCAATCAGGCGAGACAGCCGATACCTTAGCTGCTATGAGAGAAGCTAAAAAAAGAGGTAGTTATGTATTGGCTATTACTAACCGATTGGGTTCTACTGCAAATAGGGAAGCTGATTTTAGTATTTTAACGAGGGCAGGTCTTGAAATTGGAGTAGCAGCTACAAAGACATTCACTTCTCAACTAGTAAGTTTGTATATCTTAGCCCTTTATATTGGAACTTGTAAAAAGAGCATTTCAAAAAGTGTTGTTGAGGAAACACTTGAATATCTTCTTGATGTACCAAAACAGCTTAAAGAATATTTCCCAAAATACTTGAGCGATATTGAAAAAAGTGCAAAAATTTATTCTGGTTATAAAAATATGATCTTTATGGGCAGGGGTATAAATTATCCAGTGGCTCTTGAAGGTGCTTTAAAACTTAAAGAGATTTCATATATTCATGCTGAAGGATATCCTGCAGGTGAGATGAAACACGGTCCAATAGCTCTTCTCGATCCTACTACCCCTGTTTTGGCTATTGCGACAAAGTCTTCTATTACTTATGAGAAAGTTTTGTCTAATATCGAAGAGGCAAAGAGTAGAAGATCTAGAGTTGTAGCTTTAATTAGTGAGGGTGATAAAGAAGCTATAAATCTTGTAAACGATGTTTTATATGTACCTGATGTGCCAGAAATTGTTTCGCCAATTTATAACGTTGTGCCGTTGCAACTTTTTGCGTATTATGCTGCTGTATGGCTTTCGAGAGATCCAGATAAACCAAGAAATCTTGCAAAATCGGTAACAGTGGAGTAGATACAATTGAGCGAACATCATCATCATGAACAACTTCATAAAATATCTGATATCAACGATATAAAATTATTTTTAGTTATAATTTTAAATTTTGGCATATCTTTTTTTGAAATAATTGGGGGAATCCTTTCAGGAAGTGTTTCTCTATTTTCTGATGCAATGCATAACTTTAGTGATGGTTTATCTGTGTTAATTAGTTATATTGCCATAAAAATACAAAACAAAAAAAATGATGAAAAAAGAACTTTTGGATATAAAAGATCAGGTATTATTTCAGCTTTCATAAATTCTCTGATTTTGATATTTATATCTCTCTTTCTTTTTAAAGAGGCATATGAAAGGTTTTTGCATCCCGCAAACATTAATAGTTCTATTATAATTTCAGTTGCATTTTTAGCAACCATTGCAAACTTTTTGGGAGTTCTTTTATTGCACAAAGGATCACGAGAAAATATGAATATAAAATCATCTTATTTACACTTGCTTGGGGATACACTTTCTTCTATTGGCGTAATAATAGCTGGAATTTTAATTTTCTTATTTCATAAAAATTGGGTAGACCCCTTTATAGCTGTTTTGATTGGTATGTATATTTTAAAAGAAAGCTTTGATATTTTAAAGAATTCCACAAACATATTGTTTGAAGGTGTGCCAAATAATATTGACATTTACAAGATTGTTGAAGAAATAAAAAAGATAGATGGAGTTATTGATGTACATCATGTTCATATATGGTGCTTGAATGAGGATAATATAAATTTTGAAGCGCATGTAGATGTAGAAGACGTTTTGGTAAGTCATACTAAAAAGATAATAGACGAGATTGAAGAGAAATTAAAGCGATTTGGAATTAATCACGTAACTATCCAATTTGAACATAATTTTTGTGTGGGCGTTGGGGTAATTAAAAATTAAGTTGATGTTACAATAACTATATATAAATTTCAAAGGGGGCTTTGAAATGTTTGTTTTGAGCTCTTCAGATATTAGATTTGAAGAAGAGAAGCTTTTTTCTACCGGGCAAACACCTTTGGCTCTTATGAGTGTAGTAGGGGCAATGAGCTCATTGAGGTTTGTTGAAGATTTCAAAGACGCACGTAGGATAATAGCAGTGTGTGGTAAGGGGAATAATGCAGGGGATGCACTTTCTTTGCTTTATAATTTAAAATTAAAGGGTTATGATTGTTCTATTTATCAACCGTGGGGCGCAGCAACTGAAGAGTGTAGGGTTCAAAGAGAACTTTGTAGGTCCTTAGGTATAGAAGAAACTTCAGACTTAAAAGGTGCAGATGTTATTATAGAAGGACTTTTAGGTATAGGCTTTTATGGAAAACTTAGAGATGAAATGCTTAGACTGATCAGGGAATTGAACAGTTTAAATAAACCGATAGTTTCTATGGATGTTCCTGCTGGATTAAATTCTGACACAGGAGAACCTCAACCTGAAGCGATTAAAGCTACTTATACCTATTCCATCGGCTTTTTAAAAAGAGGCTATCTCTTTAGACGTTCATATGAATATACAGGTAAAGTTGTGATAATAGATATTGGTTTTCCAATTCCAGAAAACGGCATAAAGTTATTTACATCTTCTGATTCAAAGGAGCTAATAAGAAAAAAGGATGATTTTGTTCATAAAATAGAAAAGGGATCCTTACTAGTATGGGCAGGATCTAAACAGTATCCTGGTGCGCTTAGGCTTTGTTTGGAAGGTGCTTTAAATATGGGATTAGGGATGAGTTTTTCAATTGTAGAAGATGAATTTTCGCTTTTGCCTGCAGAGACGATACCTATTGTTGAAGAGGATTTTGTAAATGGAAAGGTTGGAAATAGTATTTCAAAAAAATGGAAAGCTGTTTTAATAGGCCCTGGTCTTACAAAGAAAAGAGAAGAATTCATAAAAAGTTATGTCTCACAGTCTAATTTGCCAATGATTTTAGATGCCGATGCCTTGTTTCCTGAAATTCTTGATTTAATAAAAGATAAAGAAGCAATAATTACGCCTCATGAAGGTGAATTTGAGAGAATATATAAAAATGACGCAGATAGGATAGAAAGATTTGAAACTTTTCTTGAGTTATATCCAAACATTACTTTAGTTCTTAAAGGGGCAAACACTTTGATAGGAAAGGGGTTTCAAAAATATCTAATACCTATTGCTGATTCTGATCTTGCAGTAGCTGGTTCTGGTGATGTATTAAGCGGGATGATTGGTGCTCTTCTTGCAACTGGATATGATACACTTAGCGCGTCGCTTTTAGCTACCTTTGTTCATGCAATTATTCCTGAATTTGCTAGACAAAGAAATATGAAAGTAACGAGGGCTTCTGATTTGGCCAGATTTTTAAAGACTTTTGGAGGCTTTGAAAATATTATAAATAATTGTGATTTTATATAATTAAGAACAATTAAATTTATGGAGGAATATTCATGAAAAAGTTTTCAAATGTGGCACCAAAATCTCTTATCAGAAAGGATTTTGATCATTTAAACACAACTGTTCATTTAATAGTAAATGATAAAGTTAAACCGTTAATACTAATACAATCAATAGAAGGACACGCTCATGAAGGTCACTCTGTTTTTAGAGGGGAAAAATTTCCTAATACTTGCATGGAAGATATTGTGTTAGCTCTTAATATGGATGTAGATGTAATTAAAAGAGAAAGGCAAAAATTAATCGATGATATAAGGGAGTGGTTTCTAAGCCTGAAAGAAGAAGATTTAGATAACAGAAAGCCATTATTAAATTCGTTTGGGGAGCCACTACTTGGAATTACAATGTTTGAAAATATGCAAGTTTCTGTAAAAAGTGCTGTTTTCGGATATGTCTTAGCTGGATTGATGGACGATATTGAGTATAGAAAGAAAGCTGAAGCCAAATACAAAGTTAATATTGGAGGGGGAGATATTTATATTGTTGACAGAACAAAAATGGAGGAGCTAAAAATAACAGGAGATATGCTTGCAAAGGAAGAAAACGAAAAAAACATTGAAGAGTATAAAAGAAATGGTCTGATAGTTTCAAGTGATAGGGTTTTACCTGGTTCAAATGTAATAGTTTCTCACTATATCAGACATAAAAAGGGACCTGGTCTATCTGATGATGCTGCCTTGCTCTCGGCTGGATTTTTGTCAATTTTCAAGAAAAGAGATGTATCTGCACTTATTGGAGCTTTTTTGGCTGACTCAGTAGATACTTTAGATAAATTTTCCGATAGAATAGTTGAATTGGGTCAGGATGAAGAGCTTGCATTCGAGCTAATTTCTAAATTCAAGCAATTTGATCTACGTGAGGATTTACTCTTAAAATTTATATATTTAGCTAGTATACCAGAAGATATGAAGGGTAATGTTCCAGATAGTTCTATGAGACATTTTTTGCAAAAGGATGAGAAGGTAAAAATTTCAGAACTGGAAAGTCATATCTCTTTTTTACGAGGTGAAGAGGTACCTTCTATCATTCTAGCATTTCAAGAGGTGCCAAGTCATAAGTTCTATAATTATTACAATAATAGGCTAAAGGAACTAGGGATCTAATAATTTGGCATTCGTAATATTTTCAAAAGCGTTTCTTTAAAAATCGTCTTTCCTCAAAATAAAATCTATATGAACTTACTAATTTATGCATAGTTATTCTTCATCTGTATCGTATCTATTCCAACCCGTATAACTTCTTACCATAGACCAATTTTTGCTCTCTACGTAGCAAGAATCGTTCTTTCTGTAAGGCTTAAGTAACCTATCTACTGTAGCAGGACTTATCCTTAATAACAAAAGCTTTATATCATCTGTAAGATTA
>Ga0078972_1005334_pt1 | contig 32848 bp, 34 predicted proteins | sample YelNatPaOPGAMG01_FD_67568 | JGI IMG/M metagenome (GOLD analysis project Ga0078972, IMG submission 67568) | Hot spring thermophilic microbial communities from Obsidian Pool, Yellowstone National Park, USA - OP-RAMG-01 (SPADES assembly) (version 2) | ecosystem: Environmental > Aquatic > Thermal... | reverse complement strand
GGAGGGTATCAACAGTCTGGTTCAGGCCGCCAAGGCAAAGGCACGCGGCTATCGCTCAACGCGAAACCTCAAGGCCATCGTCTATCTGCTCGCCGGAAAGCTCGACCTCAACCTGCCAGCCTGACACTGTTTCTCCCCACTCCAAACAGCGAAGAACCAATTTTTTGAATGCAGTGCGGCAGGTCAAGATTTTTCGCTAACATTTTCATCCCTCGCGCCTGATTCCAGGACAGGTCGCCGGCCGACTATCCACGCATGATCACTGACGGATGACACTGAAAGAGGTTATTTCTGAGAATGCGTTTGTGCTGTTGTCATGGCATGCTGGTGGGCAAGTTCGCCGTGTTTCATGGCGCTGCCAGCATGCGCCTTAGCTTCGTCGTGATGGCCAAGGTCGTGATGATGGGCTGCCTCGTGATGATGCGCCGCCGCCATATGGTGGTGTTCGCTTGCGGGGTCCGTCGGATGTGTATGAGTTTGTGACATGAGCGCGGATTTCTCTATTGAACACCAAGCTAAATTAGCTCTCCCCCAAGACCGCGACAGGATCGGAATTTACCTAGAGCGTTTTCACGTTGACTGGAAATAGCCATCGTGGCGGAAGTAATTGGTGCACTCCCCCGGACCTACGGATTCACACATTTCGCTTGCCCTGTTGGCCCGGCTCTGATTCTCCATGATTTTGGAATTTACGGGGAACGAGATGGCGGTTCGGGGCGGAGCTTTGGGTCATTTTGGTGATGCGCGGCGTGCAGCGATGGGCACCAGGCTGGTTGAGCGCGTGGTGGAGACCGGCTCGCTGGTCATCCGCAAACTCGGCGGCACACGGGCACGGGAAATTGCGATCCATCGGCTCCTCTCAGCACCATCGGTCACGTGTGGCGAGATGGTGGAGACGCTGGCGCATCGCACGGCAGCGGCCTGCCAAGGACGTCGAATTGTGGCGGCGCAGGACACGACTGAGAGTTTGAAAAAGAATGCCCTCTTGCCCGGAAATTGACAGAAAAACCCAATGTTCCCAGAGGGCGTTCTTGTTCAGGTTCGATTGATTTTCAGGCTCTGAGTTGGCCCGGAGCGCGGTGCGTGTCGCGCCCTCGCGCACTGGCGTTGCCGTACGGATCGCAACCGTGGCGCTGCGCGCTGGAACGGTTGAGGTCTGCCATCCGCGTCATGGCGGCGACGCAGAGGGGCCCAAGCATCTGTCCCTGACCATGGTCGAGGCGCGGGGGATCAATCGCCAGCGAGGCGGGCCGACATCAACGGCGCGGCGAGCCGCATCAGCCCCGCGACCTCGCCGGCGCGATCGATGGCGAGAACCGCGTCCGCCAGCCGGGCGCTGCGCTCGCGCCCCAACACCGCCTCGGCGAGGCCGGCGAATTTGGCGCGCAGCTCGGTCTCGGTGAGGAAATTCTCGGGCTCCCCCTTGGCGACGACAATGGTGCGGGTAAATTCCTCGCCGTGCGCGGCGATGGTAAGCTTGCCCGCCATGTAGCGCGGGAAAACCGCCTCGATCTCGGGATCGGCTCGGCAAACGACCTTGGCCATCAGGCCGCGCACCACGGGGTCGTCGAGCAGGCGATAGCTGTCCCAGCCCATCGCCCCGCTGGCAAGCGCGCAGGCGATGACGAAGGGCCCGCTAAACTGGCCATCGACGACATTTTGGGGATTCTGCTTCTGCGCCAGCGGCTGGCCGATCAGCAGCATCCCGGCCTGCGACAGGCCGAGCGTGACGGCGGTGATTTCCGCTGGTTTGAGGTCGTGTTCGGCGCGCAGCGCCAGCGCCGCGTCGATCCCGGCATGGCCGTAGCGGCAGGAAGGGTAGGGTTTGACGGCGGTGCGCATCAGCTCGAATTCGACCCCGAGCCCAACCACCGCGCGCTCCGGCTCGGGCGAAGGGGCATAGGCCGCGAGGAAGCCGTGCCGGCCTTCCAGCGCCTCGGCCGCGCCCTTGAAGCCCTCGCGCGCGAGAGCGGCCGCAGTGAGCCCGGCCATCGCCGCCCAGCCGACCTGAAAGCGCTTGGTCCAAGCGCCGTTGGCGAGAAATTGCAGGCTGCCGGCGGTTTGGCTCAGCGCGATGCCGAGCGCCGAGGCGACGCCCGCCGCATCGAGCCCGAAGACGCGCGCCGCCGCCGCCGCCGCGCCAAAAGCGCCGCAGGTCGCGCTGGGGTGGAAGCCGCGCGCGTAATGCGCACCGGCCGGCAAAGCGAGGGCAATGCGGCAGGTGACCTCATAGCCGGCGATGATCGCCGCCAGCGTCTCGGCGCCGCTGGCACCCACCATCTCGGCCGCGGCGAGGGCGGCGGGAATGACCGGGGCGCCAGGATGCAACGAGCCGCCGGCGTGGGTATCGTCGAAATCGAGCGAGTGGCCGAGCGCGCCGTTGAGCAGCGCCGCCCCCGCCGGGGTATAGCGCGCCGAGCAGCCAAATACCCCGGCATTGCCGGCGGCAAGCCCGAGCGCGCGGGTCGCGGCGAGCAAGGCGGGGGTGCTCTCGGCGTCGTGGCGGGCGCGGACGATGTTGCCGACGAGATCAAGCAGCAGCAGCCGGGCGCGCGCGACCAGTTCGGGCGGCAAACGGTCGAGCCGGATCGCGGCAGTGAAAGCGGAAAGATCGGCAGTGATGCCCATGGCACGTTTCCCCTGGTTTTTCCCCAAGGCGAAACTCTGGCGCAATTTTGCCGGATAGAAAAGCCGGCGCGCCGTGGGCGGGATCAGCTCTCTGGGGTCAGCTCTCTGGGGTCAGCTCTCTGGGATCAGCTCTCTGGGGTCAACGATTTAATCAGCTCGAAGACGCGCTTGCGCACCGCCGGGTCGGTGATGCGGTAATAGGCGCGCACCAGTTCGAGGGTTTCGCGGCGCGACATGGTATCGTCGCCGAAACCTTCCTGCGCCTCGGCGAAACCAAGGGCGCGGCGGGCGGCGGGCGAGCTGTAGGTGGTGGCGAGCGGCTCCGGCATGTCGTCGAAGAAAAAGCTGATTGGCACGTCGAGCACGCGGGCGAGATCGAAGAGACGCGAGGCGCCGACCCGGTTCGCGCCGCGCTCGTATTTCTGCACCTGCTGGAAGGTCAGACCGAGGGCGTCGCCGAGGCGTTCCTGCGACATGCCAAGCAGCGTGCGGCGCAGTCGGATGCGCGCGCCGACATGGATGTCGATCGGGCTTGGCTTGCCGTCTTTTTCAACGTGTCCGGGCGTTTCATCTGACGGCATTCCTGGGGCACTCCTGGTTTGGGAGACGATCTTCGGCGATCCACTTTCGGCCGGCGGCGATCCCCACCGGCTGTCATTAAAATCGTGAACCCCCTGTTAACAGCACAACCCTGGATCGTCAACACTTACGTTTAATTCAGGAAAAATTAATGATAAAAATCGATCTCATATCATAGTATGGTTTTTAGTTTTAAAAAAGGCATTTTTCCATGGAAAGGTGGCCATTACTGCGACCAGAGCGAGCATAAACGGAAGGAACAAACCCGTTCGCGCGAAAGGTGTGGGTGGTAATTCGCCTGGAACAGGAATCGTCACCACGCCCTGCCGGTCCATGCCTAGCCGCGCGAGTTCCCTGCCATGCCCATCGAAGGCTGCCGAGATCCCGGTATTGGCGGCACGCAGCAGCGGCACTCCTTCCTCGATGGCGCGCATCCTGGCGGCCGCGAGATGCTGGCGTGGCCCGCTCGAATCGCCGAACCAGGCATCGTTGGTGACATTAACCAAAACCCCTGGCCGCGCCCGCTCATCGGCGACCTGATGGGGATAGATCGCCTCATAGCAAATCAGCGGGCCAACCGCCGGCAGACCGGGAAGCCTGAGCGTCCGCGGCCCCTTTCCCGGCGCGAAGCCGCCGCCCGGCACGATCTGCACCGGCAAGGGCAGCCAATCCGGCTGATATTCTCCGCCTGGAACAAGGTGAAACTTGTCATAGACGCCGACCACCGCGCCCGTGCCATCGAGGGCGATGAGGCTGTTGCGCGGCCGCCCATCCGCGCCCCAGCGCACGCTGCCGACCAGCGCCGGCGACCCGCCCGCCGCCTCGCTGATGGCGCGGCGCGCCTCGGCATCGGCGAGCAGTGGATAGGGGCTCGCGGTCTCCGGCCAGATCACCAGTTTTGCCCCCGGCCCGGCCTGGTACACCCCCTCCTGCGTGAGATCGAGATGGCGGCGGAAGATCTCGAGCGCCCTCTCGGCGCTCCATTTTTGTCCCTCCGCGATGTCGCCTTGCACCAGGATGGCGGTCACCCCTGGCGGGGCCGCTTCGCGGGCCGCGCGCCACCACAGGCCGAAGCCGGCCCATGCCAGCAGCGCCGCCGCCAGCCCTATCCAGCCGCGCCTCCCGAGGGCCGGCAAGCCCGCGAGCAGCACCGTAAGCCCGGTCACGCCGGGGGTGCCGATGAGGGCGAGGGGCTGTAGCATCACCGTACCGATCTCCCCCGGCAGCGCCCAGACGCTGGCCCAGGGGTTCCAGGGAAAACCGCCGCCGATGAATTGCCGGGCGAGATCGGCGAGCGTCCAGGCCGCCGCCAGCATCACCACCCGCCGCCAGCCGGGAGCCGCATACCAGGCGAGCACCACCGGCACAGCGATGAAAAGCGCGAGAATCGCCGCCAGCCCCGGCACGGCGAGCGGCACGAACCACCAGAATTGCGCCGCCTCGATCAAAATGGCCTCGGTGATCCAGTAGAGGCCGAAAACGTGATGGCCAAACCCAAAAGCGAAGCCGAGCCAGAAGGCTTCCGACGCCCGGGCGCACCGCGCCACCAGCCACAGCAGTCCGGGCACGGCAAGAAGCAAGAGCGGAACCAGACCGAGCGGCGGCAGCGCCGCCGCCGCCAGCGCCCCGAGCAAAAGCGCGGTGAGAAATGGCCACCATGCCATCAGCCGCAAATGATCCGCTCGCGCGGAACCGGGGCGCCGGTAAGCCGGGCCACGATACACTCGGCCGCCATGACCCCCATCCGCTCCAGCGCGCCGGGCGTCGTGCCAGCGGCATGCGGGGTGACCAGGACGCGGGGATGATCGCGCAAGGGCTCGGAGGACGACGGCGGCTCGGACTCGAAGACATCGAGCGCGGCGCCGCCGAGATGACCGGCATCGAGCGCGGCACGCAGCGCCGCCTCGTCGATCAGGCCACCGCGCGCGGTATTGACGACGAACGCCCCGGGCGGGAGCGCCGCAAGGGCCGCGGCATCGATGAGATGATGGGTCGCCGGCGTTAGCGGGCAATGGAGCGAGAGGATGTCGCTGCCGCCGAACAGATCGGCGAGTCCCGCGGCACGCCGCACTTCCGGCAGAACCGTCGGCGGCGCCGTCGGATCAAAGGCGCTGACCACAACCCCGAAGGCAAGCGCCAGCCGGGCCACCGCCTGGCCGATCGCACCGAAACCCACGAGGCCTAAGCGCTTGCCCGCGAGATCTCCCGGCGCGTTTGCCCCGTCCCGCCAGCCCCCTTGCGCCACCGCCGCCCCCAGCGGCTTGAGCTGTTTGACCAGGGCGAGGATCAGCGCCAGCGCATGCTCGGCGACCGCTTCGCTGTTCGAGCCCGGCGCGTTGGTCACCATGATGCCGCGCGCCCGTGCCGCCGCGACATCCACCTCATCGACGCCGACGCCGTGGCGCGCGATGATCTTGAGGCTTGGCGCCGCCGCCATGACCCGCGCATCCACCTGCCCCTGGCGGCAGAGAATGGCATCCGCCCGCAGCGCGCGCGCCAGCGCGGCGATCGCCGGCGCGCCCGGGTAAGGCGCCATCATATGCACCGCACAGCCGGCCTCCTCCAAAAGCCGGCATGCCGCCGGGGCCAGCGTTGGAGCGGTCATGATCACTTGAAAACGCGCCATTTTTTCCTTCTTCTCACGCCGCGCGCCGGATCAGATGAGGGCGTTGCGCAACTGGCGCTCGTAGTGGCGATAATATTTATCGGTCACCAGATCGGTTTTCACCAGCACGATGACGTCGGTGGTGTTGAAATCGGCATCGATCACGGCGCCATCGCCGACAAACCCGCCGAGCCGGAGATAGCCCTTGATCAGCGGCGGCAATTGCCCGGCGATGCGGCGCGGATCGACGCTTGCCGCCGGGGCGCGGCGCATCTCGACATGGCGAGCGGGGAGCGCGCGCGGGCGCAACGCCGGCGGGGCGAGATGATTGAGATAGAGATAGGTGAGTTCCGCGGCGAGCGCGTCCGGATCGGTGCCGGGCAGGCTGGCGCAGCCGAACATCAGGTCGATCTGGTGCAGGAACACATAAGCCGCGATGCCGCGCCAGAGGAGTTGCAGGGCGGCGCTGCTGCGATAGCTGGCATCAACACAGGAGCGACCGAGTTCAAGAATACGGCCAGGAAAGCTAACCAGACGGGCGATATCAAACTCACCGGCCGAATAGAAGCCGCCGACGCGGGCAGCGCCCTCGCGTTGGATCAGCCGATAGGTGCCGACCACGCCCTCTGGCCCCGATCCGATAGCGTGGTCGATCACGATCAGGTGATCGGCCACGGCGTCGAAACGGTCACGGTCGCGGTGGCGGGCGGCGCTCTCGGGCGCTGGGCAGGCCCCCATCTCCTCGAAAAAGACGCGAAAGCGCAGCGCCTCCAGGGCGTCGATCTCGCGAGCCGTCCGTGCCAGGCGCACGCCGAGGTGACCGCTGCGCAGTTCGCCAAAGCCATGCACAGCCTCACTCCGGATCGGCACTTCCGCTGTCATTGAGGGTTCCACATTTTGTTTCGCCCGCCGGGCCCGCCTTGTTGCCCCGTCCGCCCGCCACGCCGTTCAGCGCCGCGGCAGGCTGCCGAGCGCGCTGCCTTGCTCGTCCCTGGCCACTGTCTCGCGCCGCTCAGCGCGGGCGGGGCGATCCTCACTGGCCACGGTGTTACGGCGGCCGAACAATTCGAGCCGCATCGAGACCAGATCGAAGCCGAGGCGGGCGGCAAGCTGGTGCAATTGCCGCTCCAGCGCGGGGTCGGCGAATTCGATCACCCGGCCGGATTCGGCGTCGATCAGATGATAATGATGGCCTTGTGCGCTCGCCTCGTAGCGGGCACGGCCGCCACCAAAATCGCGGCGCTCAAGAATGCCTTTCTCCTCCAGCAGACGCACCGTGCGATAGACGGTGGCGATCGAGATACGAGCATCGAGCGCACTGGCGCGGCGGTAGAGCTCCTCGACATCGGGATGATCGGTCGCCTCGGTGAGGACGCGCCCAATGATCCGGCGCTGGCCGGTCATTTTCAGGCCTCGCTCAATGCATAAGCGCTCGATGCGCGATTCCATCGGACCCTCGATCATCGGCCGCCCGCTCTCGTCAAGAGGGTGACGCGCGTGATCATACCCCGTATGGCCGGGCCGGGCGAGGCCTTGCTCTCACAGCGTCGCGGTTAGCCGATCCGGCCGTTCCTGTCGAATCTCCGGCGATCATCCGGGCAGCCGGCGCCACCGCCTTTAGTGCTGCTCCCGCGACTTGGTGCCAAGGCCGATCTTCTTCGCAAGGTTCGAGCGATGTTCGGCGTATTTCGGCGCGACCATGGGATAATCCTGCGGCAGGCCCCAGCGTTCGCGATACTGCTCAGGGGTCAAGTTATAGGCGGTCTTCAGATGGCGGCGCAGCATCTTGAGTTTCTTGCCATCCTCGAGGCAGACAATATGATCGGCGAACACTGATTTCTTGATCGGCACGGCGGGCTGTAATTTTTCTGGTGCCGGCTGGTCCTTGCCAAGATTCGCGAGCGTCTTGTACACCTCCTGGATGAGGTTCACGAGCGAATCCACGGATGCTGAATTGTTGGAGACATGCGCCGAGACGATTTGCGCAGTCAGCGCGAGAACGTCAGGGTCTACTTCTGAATCGACCATTCTTTCCTCTCCGGGAGTAATTGTTTTTTGAATATAAATGACAATCTCATTAGCCTGCAATGGATATTCGGGCGATGATTGAAAATTCTGACCAGCAGAGGGCGCTGCTCGCCCATCAGACACTCGATATCAGCCATGAGTCGTGCCCGATGACCTTTGTCCGCACCCGTCTTGCGCTCGATCGGCTGCCAATCGGGCAGGTTTTACTGGTTTTGCTGCAAGGTGCCGAGCCCATTGCCAACGTGCCACGCGCGAGCGCCTCTCTCGGTCATGAGATCGTGGAAATGGCGCTGGGGTCAGACGGCATCACCCGCCTCTGGATCCGCAAATCCGCGCCGCGCTGAGAGTGGGGAAAAAGCCTGCCCGCGCGCCCAGCAGGGGAAGAAAAAATCGATCGGAAATAATCAATGTTTTCAGCGGGCGTTCTTTTTCGAGGTCGATTGATTTTCAGGTTCTAAGCCGTCCAGCGGGGCGCGCAGCACCACCGCATCGCTGCCGTCCGGATAGTAGCGGGGGCGCTGTCCGACCGGGACGAACCCGGCTTGCGCATAGAGCGTGCGGGCGGCGTGGTTGGTCGTGCCGACTTCCAGGAACATCGCCCCGGCGCCGCGCCGTGCCGCCTCCGCCAGGGCCGCTGCCAGCAAAGCGCGCGCGCATCCCCGCCGGCGCGCCGGGGGCATGACGGCAAGCGTTAACACCTCGGCGCTCTCGCCCGCGACCCGTGCCAGCACCATCCCGCCGGCCGCGTCAACCAGGGCGAAAACGCCGGGCAGGCCAAGCTGCGCCGCCATCACCGCCTCATCCCAGCGCGCGCCGGGGGGGAAACTGGCTGCGTGGACTGCCGCCAGGAACGCAGCATGGGCGTGGCTGGCGCGGATGATCATGCGCGCGCCGGCGGGGGACGCGGCGCCGGGCCAAGGCGGGTTGCCGGGGCCGCGGCGTAGAACGGCAGGGCCGGGGGTGGGAGCAACCCCGCTCGCCAGCGCCGCCATGCCGCGAGCGCGGCAAGCCGCGCCGAGGGCAGGCGTTCGGTGGCCAGCCGCGCCTCATCGCCGCGCGCCACCAGACGCTCCATCACCGCCCGCGCGGCATCGCCCGCCAATACCACCGGGCCACCGGTTTCCGGCAGCGCGGCGAGGGAAAACCCCCCGCTTTCGTCGGCGCGTTCGAGAAACACGCACGCGCCGGGCTGCGCGATCGCGACCCAGAGCGCGGCCCCTTGCGCTGCGGGCAGGGCTTCCGCGAGCGCCTCGCGGAGCGTCACGCCGCAAATCTCCGCGCCGCGGCCAAGCGCGATGCCGTGCGCCAAGGCCAGCGCGGCGCGGATCCCGGTAAAACCGCCCGGCCCAATGGTCACCGCGACGAGATCGAGCCGCCCCTCGGCCGCGCCCAGCACCGCGGCGGCAAGCGGGGGCAACAGCGCCGCGTGGCCGCGCGCGGCGACGACGCTTTCCGCCGCCAGCACTGTGTCGTCCTCCGCCAGCACCGCCGAACAGGCGCCGAGCGCGGCATCGAGGCCGAGGATGCGCATCGCCGCTCAGCGGGCGAGAAGAAATCGAATTCGTACCAGAACGCCCGCTATAAGCGCTCGGTTTTTCAGGTCATTCCGGGGGCTCGCGGGCATTCTGTCACAAACTCTCAGCGCGGCGTCAGTACCATCACCATCTGGCGGTTTTCCATCCGCGGCATCTGCTCGACCTTGGTGGCGGCATCCATATCGGCGCGGATGCGCTCCAGCACGCGAATACCGATTTCCTGATGCGCCATTTCGCGGCCGCGGAAACGCAGCGTGACTTTCACCTTGTCGCCCTCCTCAATGAACGATTTCATGGCGCGCAATTTCACCTGATAGTCGTTCTCGTCGATATTGGGGCGGACCTTGATCTCCTTGATCTCGATGACTTTTTGTTTCTTCTTGGCTTCGTTCTTTTTCTTCTGGATTTCATATTTGTATTTGCCATAGTCAAGAATTTTGGCCACCGGCGGCTCGGCGTTCGGGCTGATTTCCAATAAATCGAGGCCGACCGCGAAGGCGCGGGCCAAGGCCTCCCGGGTGCTCAGCACGCCGAGCATTTCACCGTCCTGGTCGATCAGGCGGACCTGGGGAACGCGGATCTCCTCATTGACACGCGGGCCTTCGCGGGTCGGGGACGCGGGCAGCGGGGGTCTGGCGATGGGTCACTCTCCTATGGCTGTTACGATCCTGGCGAAGCCGAGTTTGAGCAAACCGGGCCGGCGCGATCAAGCAAAACTATCGGCCTATCCGCTCATGCGTGGCGGAGATCGGGTGGCGTGGCCTCCGCCGCAAGGGTTTTGACCGCCTCATCGAGCGTCAGCACCTCCTGCGCCGCGCCCCCGAGCCGGCGCAGCGCGACGGTGCCCAGCTCTGTCTCCTTGCGCCCGACCACCAGCAGCACCGGCACATGCCGGACGCTGTGGTCGCGCACCTTGGCGTTGATTTTTTCATTGCGGGTATCGCACTCCACCGCCAACCCTTCGGCGCGGAGCCGGGCCGCGACCTGCTCGGCGTATTCATCGGCGTCCGAGACAATGGTTGCGACCACCGCCTGGACCGGGGCGAGCCAGAGCGGGAAACGCCCGGCATGGTGCTCGATCAGAATGCCGAGAAAACGCTCGAAGCTGCCCAGAATCGCACGGTGCAGCATCACCGGGCGATGGCGCGCGCCGTCTTCGCCGACATATTCGGCATCCAGCCGCTCGGGCAGCACGAAATCGACCTGCAAGGTGCCGCACTGCCACTCCCGTCCGATCGCGTCGCGCAGCACGAATTCGAGTTTCGGCCCATAGAACGCGCCCTCGCCGGGGTTCCGCGTATAGGCGACGCCGGCCTCGGCGCAGGCTTGCTCGAGTGCTGCCTCGGCGCGGTCCCAGACGGCGTCGTCGCCGGCGCGGATGGCGGGGCGGTCGGAAAATTTCACCTGGAAATCGGGAAAGCCGAAATCGCGATAGACCGTGCCGAGCAGCGCCACGAAGCGCACGGTTTCGGGGGCGATTTGCGCTTCGGTGCAGAAAATATGCGCATCATCCTGGGTGAAGGCGCGCACCCGCATGATGCCGTGCAGCGCGCCCGAGGGCTCATAGCGATGGCAAGCGCCGAATTCCGCCATACGCAGCGGCAATTCGCGATAGCTGCGCACGCCCTGGCGGAAAATCTGCACGTGACAGGGGCAGTTCATCGGCTTCAGCGCCAGAGTTTTTTCTTCCTCCTCGACGGTGGCGATGAACATGTGTTCGCGGAATTTTTCCCAATGCCCCGAGGCTTCCCAGAGCGCGCGATCGACGAGCTGCGGCGTGCGCACCTCCTGATAGCCCGCGGCATCGAGCCGGCGGCGCATATAGGCCTCGACCCGGCGATAGAGCGCCCAGCCAGGGGCATGCCAGAAAACGCTGCCGACCGCCTCTTCCTGGAGGTGAAAAAGATCCATCTCGCGGCCGATGCGGCGGTGATCGCGCTTTTCCGCCTCCGCCAGCATGGTGAGATAGGCGTCAAGCTCCTTCTTATCGCGCCAGGCGGTGCCATAGATGCGGCTCAGCATGGCGTTGCGATGATCGCCCCGCCAATAGGCGCCGGCCACCTTCATCAGCTTGAAGGCGTCCCCGACATCGCCGGTCGAGCGCATATGCGGGCCGCGGCAGAGATCGACCCACTCGCCCTGGCGGTAGAGGGTGATGGTGTCGCCCGAGGGCAGATCGCGGATGAGTTCCGCCTTGTATTTCTCGCCCTTCGCCTCAAAAAACCGGATCGCAGCATCGCGTTCCCAGACCTCGCGGGTAAAGGGCGCGTCACGCGCGATGATTTCGCGCATTTTGGCCTCGATCGCCGGAAAATCCTCGGGCGTGAAGGGCGCGTTGCGGGCGAAATCGTAATAAAAGCCGTTCTCGATCGCCGGTCCGATCGTGACCTGCGTGCCGGGATAGAGCGCTTGCACCGCTTCGGCCAGCACATGGGAGGCATCGTGGCGGATGAGGGGGAGGGCGGCCTCGTCGCGGCGGGTGATGAAGCGGATTTTGGCGTCGTGCTCGAGCGGGCGGGAGAGGTCGCGCGCCTCGCCATCGACCTCGATGGCAAGCGCCGCACGGGCCAGGCCGGGGCCGATGGCGGCGGCCAGTTCGGCGCCGCTCGGCGCATGCGCGAATTGGCGCACCGAGCCATCGGGAAGGGTAAAGGCAGGCATCAAACCTCTCCGCTCGTCATAGGTTCCGCGTGGTCTATGGCGTCAAGGCAACGCTTCGGCAACCCTTTCCAGCGTGAGATCGGCGAGGTCGGGAGCCTGCATGATGGTCGGCCAGCCACCATCGGGATAGCGCGGCGCGGTCAGCCTGGGGTCGCTCGCGCCCGAAAACAGCACGACGGCGGGCCGCCCGAGCGCGGTCGCGAGATGCATCGGCCCGGTATCGTTGCCGATCACGCAGGCGGCGCCGGCGAGAACAGGGCCGAGATCGGCGAGCGCGGTGTGCCCGGCGAGGTCGATCGCTTGCGGCGCCCGGGCGCGGATGGTCGCCGCCAGCGGCGCCTCTTGCGCACTCCCGATCACCACCGGGATCATGCCGCGCGCGGCGAGCAGGGCGGCAATCTCCCCGAAGCGCTTGGCCGGCCAACGCTTTGCCGGCCGGTGCGGCGCGGCGCCGGGCGCCAGTATGGCGTATCGCTCGGGCAGCTGATCCGGCTTCGGCAGGCCGGTGAGCCAGGCGAGATCGGGCGGCGGGAAGACCCTGATCCCCGCCATTTCGAGCTGTTCGCGCTGGCGCTCGCGGGTATGGAGGAAATCGCGTCGCGGATTGGCATGCGGCAGGGCGCAGCCGGGAGCCGCGCCCGACCAACGCGGCCGGCCGGCGAGGCGGAAATAGCGCGCGGAGCGGGCGGAGGTTTGCAGATCATAAACCAGATCGAAGCCCTGCAACTGCCGTTTGAGACGCGAAACCCCAAGCGGATTCCAAAAACCCGGCCGCTCATCGAGCACGATCGCATCAAACCAGGGCGCGAGGCGGGCCAGGTCGGCGAAGGGCGCGGTGGTGAGCAAGCTGATGCGATCGCCCGCGTGATGCGCGCGGATCGCGGCGAACGGGGCAAAACTCTGAATGAAATCGCCGAAGGCGCCGAGCCGGATGACGAGGATGCTGCTCATGCGAGAAGTTCGCCGTAGAGCGCGAGCGTCGCATCCTGCATCGCCCGCGTGGTGAACCGCGCGAGAATGGCCGCCCGCGCCCGCGCCCCGAGCGCCGCGCGCGCCGCCGCGTCGAGATCGAGCGCCCGGGCAAGCGCCCGGGCGAGCGCGCCGGCGTCCCCTGGCGGCACGCGCCAGCCGGTTTCGTCGGGAAAAATGGTTTCCACCGCGCCCCCGTGATCGGTCGCGATCACCGGGCGGGCCATCGCCTGCGCCTCGATCACCACCCGCCCGAAAGCCTCCGGGCGGGTCGAGGCGCTCACCACGACATCAGCGAGCAAGAGAGCCGCCGGCATATCGGCGCAGTCACCGGCGAACACCACCTGCCCGGCCACGCCGGCCTCTGCCGCTTTGGCGCGGAGCGCGCCGGCGAACCGCCCTCGGGCATCGCCACCCACGAAAACCGCGACCGTATCGGGCCGGGCGAGACGCGCGAGGGCTGCGATCAACACCGCATGGCCCTTCCAGGCGGTCAGCCGCGCCGGCAGCATGATCACCCGGCGCCCGGCGCCGAGCCCCCAGGCCGCCGCCAGCCGCGCCAGCCGCGCTGGCGCCACCGCCTCGGGGTCGAATATTACAGGATCGACGCCACGATGGATCACCCGGATCCGCGCCGGGTCGGTATGGTGGCGCGCGATGATGCGGCGGGCGATGAAATCGCTGATGGCGACAACCCGCTCGCCGCGCGCCATGACGCTGTTATAGAGTCGCTTGAGAGGAAAATCCTCGCCATAGGCGCCATGATAGGTGGTCACGAAATGCGCCCCGGTGCGGCGGCAGGCGCGCCAGGCCGACCAGGCCGGCGCGCGCGAGCGGGCGTGGACGATGCTCACCCGTTCGGCCCGGATCAGCGCGGCGAGACGGGCGGCGTTGCACCAGAGAGCGAGCGGCGATTTTTTCGCCAGCGGCAGCGCGATATGGCGCCCGCCGGCGCGCTCGATGGCCGTCACCCCCCGCCCGCCGCGGGAGGCGACCAGCGCCTGACCCCCGGCGGCGACGATGGCCGCCGTCATCTCCAGCGTGCCACGTTCGACGCCGCCGGTCTCGAGCGCCGGAAGCACCTGCAGGATCACCACGCCGGGTGGCAATGGCGGAGACATCATTCCCGTCGATAGCGGCAGCGTTCGCCAAGGCTGTCGCGGCAGATCACGACGTGAAGCAGCCCGGGGTAGTCGGGCGCCAGGCTCTGCCAGACGAAGCGCGCGAGCCGCTCCAGTGTCGCCGGGGCGAGGCCGGGCACTTCGTCGAGAAAGCGATGATCGAGTTCCGCGCGCACCCGCGCGAGCGCTTGGTCCAACTGGCCGAGATCGACCAGCATGCCGGTAGCGAGGTCGATCTCGCCCCCGATCGTCACCTCGGCGCGGTAGGAATGGCCATGGATGCGCCGACTGGCCGCGCGGTCGATCTCCCGCTCCAGGGTGTGCGCCGCCTCGAAGCGGAAATCCTTGGTCAGTTCATACATCAGGGAATGCCGATGAATTTATGGGTCTGCAAGCTGAGCCGCCAGCGGGGATGCGCCGCGATATAGGCGATCGCCGCGTGGGTATGGGCGGTGCGATCGGGGCCGTCCATCGGCTGGAGCAGGAAATGCGCAAAGTCGAGCCCGGCGAAGCGCTCCGGCTCGGCGCCGATTTGCGGATAGACGAGCTTCAGCTCGTCGCCATGATCGAGGATGAGCGGCGCGCCGGCTTTCGGGCTCACGCAGACCCAGTCGATCCCAGGCGGCGCCGGCAGCGTGCCGTTGGTCTCGAGAGCGATGACAAAGCCTTGCGCGTGCAGCGCCGCGACCAGCGCGGGATCAACCTGGAGCAGCGGCTCGCCGCCAGTGAGCACCACGAACCGCTCCTCCTGCGCGGCGCCCCAGCAGGCGGCGATGGCAGCGGCGAGCGCCGTGGCGTCCGCAAAGCGCCCGCCGCCCGGCCCATCGGTGCCGATGAAATCGGTATCGCAAAAGCGGCACACCGCCTTGGCGCGATCCGCTTCCCGGCCAGACCACAAATTGCAGCCAGCGAAGCGGCAAAATACCGCTGGCCTTCCCGCCTGGCGTCCTTCGCCTTGGAGGGTGAGGAAGATTTCCTTGACGGCATAATTGGGGGGCGAGGCGCGCATACCGGCGCCTCTTAGCCACACGCGGCCCGCCCGGCCAGCCCCTTGCGGTCAGGCCGGCTCAGCGCCCCTGCATGGCCGCCGATTGCAGGGCCAGCGCGCGGGCCATGTTGCTCAGCGCCTCCTGGTGCTTCTGATTGCCGATGGCCGCGAAATTGCGCGCGAGTTCGAGGCACATGCGCTGCCGCGGCGTCATTTCGGCCGCTGGCTCCACGGTGGTGAGGCCTTCGAAGAACCAGGCGATGGGCACGCCGAGAACCTGGGCGATGTCATAGAGCCTGCCGGCCGAGATGCGGTTGAGGCCGCGCTCATATTTATGGGCCTGCTGGTAGGTGACGCCGATCATCAGCGCGAGCTGCTGCTGTGAGAGGCCGAGCATGGTGCGGCGCTCGCGAATGCGCGCACCGACATGCCGATCGGCGAGATTGGCGCGGCCATGCGGGCGCGGGTCGAGCGTGGCATCCGGGATCTCATGGTAGGGATCGTGCGGCGCAGGCGCGAACGGCACGCCCGGGGAAGCCGCCGCCGGGCGGACGATAGGGTGGCATCCGTCCTCAATGATGGTGTCCGGTGATAGAGACTCCGGGCTTTGCATGGCGACCTCCGATCGGCGCATTGAAACGGTCCCCGCGGCTCGGGCCGCGATGGGAATCACCCTGCAGTTGCGACTTTTCAGCCATGTCTGTCTCGGGCCACGCGACAATGCCATTTCACGGCAAGATCGTCAAAGGAAAAACGATCTATTCACGCTACGCCAACGCTTTTCCCCCGATGGCGGTCCTCGGGCTCAAATTTCCCAATTTCAAGCTTCGCGGCCGGGCGTCGGCTGCTGCGCCGCCTTGGCGCGGGCGAGATCAGCGCGCAGGCGATCAATCTCGGCGTGCAGGGCAGCGATCTCCGCGGCCAGTTCGGGCGGCGTCCCGGCGCCCTCCTGCGGCGTGCGCGGTGCGCCGGGGGTGGGGTAGAACTGGGTAAAGAAGTTCATCGCCCGCTCCACGATTGCCCGGTTCTGGCGGCCCAATTCCTCGACATCGAAGGGGAATAGACTGCCCATGGTCTGCTGCATGGTGGCGCGCATCTGCTGCTGCTGCTGCGCGAAACTTGTCATCGCCTGTTCGAGATAGCGCGGCAGCAGGCCTTGCAACCCCTCGCCATAGAACCCGATCAGCTGACGGAGGAAGCCGGTGGGCAGGAGTGCGCGGCCCTTGCTCTCCTCCTCGACGATGATCTGGGTCAGCACGTTGCGGGTGATGTCGTCGCTGGTCTTGGCGTCATAGACCACGAAGTCGCGCCCCGCCCGCACCATTCCGGCCAATGTATCGAGCGTGATGTAACTTGAACTTTCCGTGTTATAGAGGCGCCGGTTGGCGTATTTCTTGATGACCAGCGGCGGCACGGCGGCGGGCTCGCCCTCTTTCGGCTCTGGCCCCTCTTTCGGCTCTGGTTCTACCATCGATCGTTCCTTATGTTGCGGCGCCCAATAGCCGGGAGTGTGCGCGTCCGCCAAGCTTCGGGCAAGCAGGCCTCCGGCGCGCTTGCCGGCCAACCGGTGCGCGGAACGATCGGCCCTTGTCGTGGAGACGGGCGGGATGATGAGAGACGGATGAGGCATGAGCAAGGCCGAGGCAGAGGACGCGGCGCCCGGCCACACCGGCTCGGACGCGCCCCAGGACGATCTCGCCGCCCTCGCGCGCGACTGGGTCACGCTGTGGCAGAGCGAACTCGCCGCCATGGCGCGGGATCGCGAACTGCAGGAGGGCTGGCAAACCCTGCTCGCCCTGTGGGCGGGGGTGATCGGCAGTACCATTCAGGCGATGCCCCGGCAGTGGCCGGCGCCGCCCGTGGCACCCGCCGCGGGCCAGGCAGGGCGGCATGAGCCGCCCGGAAGCGCCAGCCCCGCTTTCCCGCCGGGGACCGCGGCCGCTGCTGCTGCATCTGCTGCTCGCGATGCTGAAATCGAGCGCCTCCATCACCGCATTACCGAACTGGAGCAGCGTCTGGCCGGGCTGGAACCCGCCCGCTCCACCTCCCGGCGGGGCAAACGACGCTGAGGCTTTCGCCCGTGCCGTCTTCGTCGAGACGATGCGCCAGGATCGCGCGCTGCTCGCCGGCATCGCCGCCTATCGTCGCCACCCCTGGCAGCGCGATCTGCCCGAGCCGCCCGTGATCTGGCAGGAAGGCGCGACGCGCCTGCTCGATTACGGCGGCACCGGCCTCACCCTGTTGTTCGTCCCGAGCCTGATCAATCGCGGCTATATCCTCGATCTCGACGAGGACGCTTCCCTGCTGCGCTTTCTCGCCGCCGCCGGCTTCCGCCCGCTGCTCCTCGATTGGGGTTGGCCGGGCGAGCGCGAGCGCCGCTTCACCCTCACCGACTATATCGCTGGAAGGCTCGACCGCGCGCTCACCTTTGTCTGCAACGCGCCGCGCAGCGCCGGCGTCGTGCTCGCCGGCTATTGCATGGGGGGGCTCTTGACGCTCGCCGCGGCACTCCGCCACGCTGAACGGCTCAAGGGTCTCGCCTTGCTGGCAACACCTTGGGATTTCCACGCCGCCGATCCTGCCGGCGCGGCGCAACTGGCGCGGCTGCTCCCGCAGTTCGAGCCGGCGCTGGCGTTCCAGGAGAGCCTGCCGATCGATGCCCTGCAAACCCTGTTCGCGTTGATCGATCCCTTTGGCGTTGCCGAAAAATACCGCGCCTTCGCCCGGCTCGCCCCCGACAGCCCCGCCGCCCGCCGGTTCGTCGCGCTCGAGGATTGGCTGAACGATGGCGTGCCGCTCGCCGCCCCGGTCGCGCGCGAGTGCCTCGCCGGCTGGTATGGCGCCAACACCCCGGCGCGCGGCGCCTGGCTGGTTGCCGGCCTCCCTGTCGTGCCGGAAGCACTCAGCCTGCCGTGCTTCATCGCGGCGCCGAGCCGCGACCGGCTGGTGCCACCCGCCTCGGCGCAACCGCTCGCCACGATGATCCCCGGGGCGCGGCTCCATATCCCAAAAGCCGGCCATATCGGTATGGTCGCCGGCCGCAACGCCGCGACCGCGCTGTGGCAGCCCCTGCGCGACTGGCTCACAGCGCTATGAGCGGGGGAGTGACCCCTGGGAGCAGGGGAATGAACCTGGACAATCGCGGGTGTAAGCCGGTGGGCCGGCATCCCGGTGACCGTCTCATCCTTCGCCATGGCACCGGCGCGAGCGGGCTGGTATGGACGGTGATGCCCGCCCGCCCGCCGTTTTCCACCGTATTTCACGCCATCGCCGCCGTGCCCACCGCACCCCGCGCCCGCCGCCGCGGCGCGCGGAGCGCGCTTGGAGAATAAGCCCGACCGCCATGACCCGCCCCGTCCGTTTCTGGCTGATCCGCCACGCCTTGGTCTCTGCCGAAGCCCGCGCGGTGCTTTACGGTGCCGCCGACGTGCCGCTCTGCGCGGCAACGCTCGCGGCCGAGGCGCCGCTCTATCGCCGCCTCGCCACCCTTCTGCCGCGCCCGGCGCGCTGGCTGGTCTCGCCGCTTACCCGCACCCAGGCGACCGCCGCGGCGATCTTCGCCGCCGGCTACCCGGCGCAGACCCTCGCCGTCGAGCCGATGCTGATCGAGCAGACGCTCGGCGCCTGGGAGGGCCTGCCGCAAGCCGAGGTGGCGGCCCTCTTCGCCCGCCGGCCCTCGCATTTCTGGCCGCTTCCCGGCGATGCCCGCCCGCCCGGCGGGGGGGAGAGCATGGCCGATGTCATCGCCCGCGTCGGCGCCGGCCTCGCCCGCCTCGCCATCGCCCATGCCGGGCATGACGTCGTCGCGGTTTGCCATGGCGGGGTGATCCGCGCCGCGCTGGCCCATGTGCTCGGCATCGCCGCCGATCAGGCGCAGACCATCTCGGTCGCCAACCTCTCGCTCACCCGTATCGAATATCACCGCGAGGGCTGGTGGATCGGCGGTGTCAACCAAATGCCCTATGAGCCTTGACTCCAAGGCTTTCTTGCCATCACGCCGCGCGGCGCGCCAAAATCGCCGCTTCACCTTCGGGGAAAAATACCATGCTGCGCATCCTGCTCACGGCCTTTTTCGCCACCATCCCGCTCCTCGCCTGGGCGCAGACCGAACAGCAGACCCTCGTCGACCGCGCGACGCTCACGGTGCAGGAAATGCTGAGCGCGCCCCATTCCGGCGATCGCGCCTGGGCCATGCAGCGCGCCCGCGCGGTGATGGTCTGCCCGCGCGTGTTCCGCGCCAGCTTTTTCTTTGGCGGCGCCGGCGGCGAATGCGTGCTGGCCGCGCGCGGCGGCGCCGGCTCCTGGTCCTCGCCCGCCTTCTTTCAGCTCAGCACCGCGAGCTTCGGCCTCCAGGCCGGCATCCAGGACAGCGAAATCATCATGGCGATCCTCACCGAAAAGGGCCTGAACGCGATCATGGACAGCCGCTTCAAGATCGGCGGCGACGCCTCCGTCGCCTTTGCGCAGCTCGGCGCCGGCGTCGAGGGAGCGACCACCGCGGCACTCCGCGCCGATATCGTCGCATTCTCGCAGTCGAGCGGCCTCTTCGTCGGCATTTCACTCAATGGCAGCCTGCTGGCCGCGAAATCGGAGTGGGACCGGGCCTATTACGGGCGCGATATCGGCGCGCGCGAAATCGTCGTCGATATGCAGGTGAGCAACCCCGGCGCCGACCCGCTACGCGCCATCCTCGCGAAATACGGCGCCGGCCCGAGCGCGCCGCCGGCCAACGCCGCCATGCCCACGCCACCCGCGCCGGCGGCACCACCCGCGAATGACACCGCGCCCGCCGCCGCCGCCAGCAGCGGCCCGCAATCGCTCGCCCCGGTGCAGAGCCAGGATCTCGCGGCGCCGAAGAATTAATCAGACAAACCAGCGGAGGCGCTGCCCCCGCGCCCCCGGCAAAGGCAAGGCCTTTGCAAATCATTACCGAAGACAGAACACGCCCGCGCGATCATGCCGCCATTCTGGAAAACCAAGCAGCTTGAGGAAATGAGCCCGAGCGAGTGGGAACAGCTCTGCGACGGCTGCGGCCGCTGCTGCCTGCACAAGCTGCGCGACGAGGACAGCAACGAGATCGCCTTCACCAACGTCGCCTGCCGCCTGCTCGATGGCGCGACCTGCCGCTGCCGCGACTACGCCAACCGCCGCGCCCGTGTCCCCGATTGCGAGCAACTGACCCCGGCTTCGGTGCGCCGCATCGACTGGCTGCCGCCGACCTGCGCCTATCGCCGCCTCGCCGAGGGCAAATCCCTGCTCTGGTGGCATCCGCTGGTTTCCGGCGATCCCGCAACCGTGCATGCGGCCGGCATCTCGGTGCGCGACCGCGCGGTCAACGAGCGCGCCGCCGGGCCGCTTGAACATCACATCGTCACCTGGCCCGGCACGCTCCCGCGCCGGCGCAAACCCCCCGAGGAACCGACATGAAAAACGCCCTCTTCGGCGGCGTCAACGTCGCCGTGCTGACCCCGATGGCCGCCGATCTCGGCCCCGATCTCGATCGCATGGCCGCGCATTGCCGCTGGCTCCGCGCCCATGGCGCGACCGGGCTCGCCATTCTCGGCACCACCGGCGAGGCCAACAGCCTCGGCATCAATGAACGCATCGCCCTGATGGAAGGGCTGGTGGCGCGCGGCATTCCCGCCGATGGCCTGCTGCCCGGCGTCGGCACCACCGCCATCACCGACACCGTCGCCCTGATCCGCGCCGCCGACAAACTCGGCTGCCGCGGCGCCCTCGTGCTGCCGCCCTTTTTCTACAAGAACCCGAGCGAGGATGGGCTATTCGCTTATTTCAGCGAAGTGCTCGACCGCGCCGCGCCGAGATTAAAAATCTACCTCTACCATTTTCCCGCGCAATCGGCGGTGCCGTTCACCCTTCCCCTGATTGCCCGCCTGCTCCAGGCCTTTCCTGGCGCCATCAAGGGGATCAAGGACAGCAGCGGGGATTTTGCCAACACCCGCGCCTATGTCGAGCATTTTGCCGCCCAGGGTTTCGAGGTCTATTGCGGCGATGATGGCGCCCTTCACGACCTGCTGCGCATCGGCGGCGCGGGCAGCATCAGCGCGGCGTCCAATCTCAGCAGCGCCATCAACGCTGAGGTCTATGCCCATGCCGGAACACCGGCGGCGGAAGCGGCGCAAACGCGGCTTTCGGCGATCCGCAAGGCGGTCACCTCGGCACCGCTGATCCCCGGCCTGAAATCGCTGCTGGCCCGTCATACCGGCGAGCGCGCCTGGACCAACATCCGCCCGCCGCATGTCAAGCTGACGCAAGCGCAGGAAGCCGCGCTCTTCGCCGCTTTCGACGCCTGCGGCTATGCTTTGCCGCGCGCCGCATGACGACGGGGCCAGGCATGGCGGATTATCAGACCCTCATGAACGTGCCATGCGCCACCCCCTCGCACGCCGCACTGCGACCCGTTGGGGTTCAGCGGCGGAGCAGGCGGCTCGTCGCGTCGCCGCGTTCCTCCCATCCCGCGCGCTGCAATTCCGGGGTGTCGGCCTCGTCCTCGGGCCAGCCCAGGCAGAAATAGCCGATGAAGCGCCATTCAGGGGGAACCTCCAGGATCGCCGTGATTTCGGCGGGCGCGAGGATGGAAACCCAGCCCAGGCCGATGCCTTCGGCGCGGGCCGCGAGCCAGAGGGTGTGGATTGCCGCGACCACCGAATATTCCGCCATCTCCGGCATGGTCTGCCGCCCGAGCCCTGCCCCTTGGGCGGTGGTGCGATCGGCGAAGGCGGCGAATTGCGCTGGCGCCGCGTCCAGCCCGGCGAGCTTGAGCCCGGCATAGCGCGCCGCCCGCTCGCCTTCATAACCGGCGAGCGCTTGCGCGTTACAGATATCGAACAGCGCCCGCACCCGCGCCCGGCGGCGAGCATCCTCGACAATGACAAAGCGCCAGGGCTCACTCAGCCCCACCGATGGAGCGAGGGAAGCGAGGCCGAGCAGCCGCTCCAGCGTCCCCGGCGCCAGCTTGTCGGGGCGAAAGCGGCGGACATCGCGGCGCCAGCGGAACAGATTTTCCAGCTCGGCACGGAAGGCGGGAGAAAAATTCATCGCCGGGCGATGGGGGGGACGAATTGCGGCGCGGTATCCCAGGGAAACAGGATCCAGGTATCCTGCGAAACCTCGGTGATGAACGTCTCGACCAAGGCGCGCCCAGCCGGCTTGGCATAGACGGCGGCATAATGGGCGCGCGGCAGCAGGGCGCGCACGGCGGTGAGCGTGGCGCCGGTATCGACGAGATCGTCGATCACCAGGAACCCCGCGCCATCGCCAGCGGCCATGGGCGGCTTGATGACGCGCGGGGCGGCGCGCTCCTCCTCGTCATAGGTTGCGACCGAGACGCTCTCGATCAGGCGGCATTCCAGCTCGCGCGCGATGATTGCCGCCGGGATCAGCCCGCCGCGGCTGACCGCGACGATCCCCACCCAGGGCTCGGGCGCCAGCAGCCGCCAGGCGAGCGCGCGCGAGTCGCGATGGAGCTGGTCCCAGGTGACGGTATAGTAGTGCTCGGCCATCAGAACAACCGCCCGCCATTGGGCAGTTTGAAATCAGGGCGGATCAGCACCACCGCGCCCTCCTCATCGGGCAGGCCGAGGGTCAGCACCTCGCTCATGAACCCGCCGATGCGGCGGGGCGGAAAATTCACCACCCCGACCACCTGACGCCCGATGAGCTGGTCGAGATGATAATGCGTGGTGATCTGCGCCGAGGATTGCTTGAGGCCGATTTCCGGGCCGAAATCGATGGTGAGCTTGTAGGCGGGCTTGCGCGCCTCGGGAAACATCTGGGCATCGACCACCGTGCCCACCCGGATATCGAGCCGCGCGAAATCCTCGATCGTGGCACCCATGTTCGCCGCCCCTCATTTCCCGCAACCGCCGCATTCCGCGCATAAGCGCGGCGATCTGCCAAGAGCGGTCAATCCCTCGCGCGTGAAACTTCGGGCGGACCGCGACAGCCTTCCGCTGATACCACAATTTGGTGCAGCACCAAGCCAACCGGGCCGCATTTGCCAGAGGAGAAAAGGAGTGCGAATCTTCTGAGCGCACTGAGCGCGGCAAGGCGGGGAGAAAAAATGCGGGATTTTCATCTGCCGGGGCGAAGCCCGGTTTATGCCACCTCGGGCATAGCCGCGACCTCGATGCCCATCGCGACGCTCACCGCGCTCGACGTGCTGCGCGCGGGGGGCAACGCGCTCGACGCGGCGATTGCGGCCGTTGCCGTGCTCGGCGTGGTCGAGCCGCAATCGACCGGGATCGGGGGCGATTGTTTTTGTCTCTATGCCCCGGCCAGCACGGGGAAAGTGGTCGCCATGAACGGCTCGGGGCGCGCCGGGGCCTATGCCGACATGGCGTATTTCGAAGCCGCCGGCATCACCGAGCTTCCCGCCCATTCGCCGCACGCCGTCACCATCCCTGGCGCCGTCGCAGCATGGGAAAAACTGCTCGAAGCCCATGGCACGCGCGGGCTCGATGAGCTGCTGCGCCCGGCCATCCGGCTGGCCGAGGAGGGCCATCCCGTCCATGCCAGGGTCGCCGCCGACTGGGCAGACGCGGCGGCAAAACTGCGTGTAACCGGCGCCAGCGCCTTCCTCCCCGGCGGCGAGGCGCCCAAACCCGGCGATCTCTTCCGCCAGCCCCAGCTTGCCGAGACGCTGCGCGCGATCGGGCGCGATGGCGCGCGCGCTTTCTATGAAGGCGCGATCGCCGCCGAGATGGTGGCAACGCTGCGCGCGGCCGGGGGCGGGCAGAGCGAAGCCGATTTCGCGGCCGGGCTGACGGGGCCGGAATTCGTGGACCCCATCCGCCTCGCCTGGCGCGGCCATGACGTCTGGCAGTGCCCGCCCAACGGCTCGGGCCTGATCGCACTCATGCTGATCGGCATCCTTGATGGTTTGCCCCCCGACGCCGAAGGCCCGCTCGGCTTGCTGCGGGTTCATCGCCACGCCGAGGCCGCCCGCCTCGTCTATCGTGACCGCGACGCTTTCCTGGCCGACCCGGCGCAGGCGGACGTGCCGGTGGCGAAACTGCTCGATCCCGCCTATCTCGCCGGCCTCCGCGCGCTGATCGAGGACGATCGCGCCCTGCCCGCCCTGCCGCCGCCGGGCGAGGCCCTGCTGCCGGCGCATCGCGATACCGTCTATCTTTGCGTGGTCGATCGCGACGGCAACGCGTGCAGCCTGATCAACTCGCTGTTCCAGAGTTTCGGCTCAGGGATTCTGGCGCCGCGCTCGGGCGTGATGCTGCATAATCGCGGCCTCGGGTTCCGCCTCGAGCGCGGCCATCCCAACGCTATCGCGCCGCATAAACGCCCGATGCACACCATCATCCCCGGCATGCTTACCAAGAGAGGCCAGGCGGTGATGGCGTTTGGCGTGATGGGCGGGCATTTCCAGCCGATGGGCCATAGCCTCTTGCTCAGCAACCTCTTCGACTATGGGCTGGACGTACAGGAAGCGATTGATCTTCCAAGATTTCTCCCTTTCGCGGGAAAACTCGAACTGGAACACGGCATCCCCGAGGGGCTGATTGCTCGGCTCACCGCGCTTGGCCATCTTCCGGTTCGCGTCGGCCGTCCGCATGGTGGCGGGCAGGCAATCATCATCGACCAGGCCCGCGGCGTGCTGATCGGCGGCTCCGATCCGCGCAAGGACGGGCTGGCCTTGGGGTATTGAGCATGGAACCCTGTGACCTCGCGGCAACCGACGCCCGCGCCCTGATCGGGGCGAAAAAACTCTCCCCGGTGGAACTCCTCGAGAGCTGCATCAACCGGATCGAGGCGCTCGATCACGCGGTCAACGCTCTGGTCGCGCGCGATTTCGAGCGCGCCCGCGCCGCCGCCCGCGCCGCCGAAAAGGCCGTACTGCGCGGCGAGGCGCTCGGCGCCCTGCATGGCCTGCCCGTCGGCATCAAGGATCTCGAGGACACGGCGGGGCTGCGCACCACCTATGGCAGCCCGCTCTTTCGCGACCATGTGCCCGCCGCCGATGACCGCACGGTCGCGGCGCTGCGTGCGGCCGGGGCCATCGTCATCGGCAAGACCAACACGCCGGAATGGGGCGCCGGGGCCAATACCCGCAACGCCGTCTATGGCGCGACCGGCAACCCGTTCGATCCGCAAAAATCCGCCGCCGGCTCCTCGGGTGGCTCGGCGGTCGCCTTGGCCACCGGGATGGTGCCGCTTGCCTCGGGCTCGGATATGGGCGGCAGCCTGCGCAACCCCGCCGGGTTCTGCGGCATCGTCGGCTTTCGTCCTTCCCCCGGTCTGGTGCCGAGCGAAAAGCGTGTATTGGGCTGGTCGGCGCTCTCCGTGCTCGGGCCGATGGCGCGCAACGTGCCCGATGTCGCGCTGATGCTTTCGGCGATGAGCGCCTGCGACCCGCGCGACCCGCTCGCCGGGCCCCTCAGCGGGGATTTTTCGCGACCCCCGCCGCTCGATCTCGCGGGGCTGCGCGTGGCCCTCACCCCGGATTTCGGCTTCGCTCCTACCGAGCGCCACATCGCTGAGGTTTTTGCTGAAAAAACAGCGCTCTTTCGCGGTATTTTCCGGCGCGCCGAGGAGGCGACGCCGGATTGTTCAGGCACCGACGAGGCCTTCGCGGTGCTGCGCGCGGTGAGTTTCCTCGCCGCCCATCGCGCCCGCGCCGAGGCGCATCCCGACCAGGTCGGCCCGAATGTCCGCGCCAATGTCGCCGAGGGCCTGCGCTATTCCGCCGCCGACGTCGCCCGCGCCGAGGCCGCGCAGACCGAAATCTACCGGCGTTGGCAGGGATTTTTCCGCGACTACGACGTGATCCTCACCCCCACCCTCACCATCAGCCCGCGCCCCTGGAGCGAACTCTACCCCGCCGAGATCGACGGCACCCCGACGAAAAGCTATTTCCACTGGCTGGCGCTCGCCTACGCGGTCTCCCTCGTCGGCCATCCCGCGCTCTCGCTGCCGCTCGGCCTCGACCACAACGGCATGCCGTTCGGGCTGCAAATCGTTGGGCCGCGCGGCGGCGATGCGGCGGTTCTGGCGATCGCCCGCGCCCTCGAACAGACCCTCGCCGACAATCCCCAAACCGCGCGCCCCAGCCCCTACCTCACTCACCTCAAATCCGCCCCCGCCCTCAACACCAGCCCCGGCTTCCTCGGCTTCGGCTGAGGAAGACCTATTGCGTGAAGGGATGGGGGTCTGGGGCCACTGGCCCCAGCGGGTCGAGGGCAGAGCCCTGGCCTTATTCTTCCCTCAGGCCGCGGCCTGAAGCGTGAGGCGAACGAGTTCGGTGAGAATGGCGCCGGCCGTCTGGACACGTTCGCCAAGGGCCATTTCGCGCACGATCGCGAGTTTATGATCGGGGCGGAGGCGAATGTCGGAGGCCAATTTGTTGAGTTTGTGACTTTTTTGCGTGCCGAGCCAAGCGATCAGCCCGGCCGGGTTGGCGAACTGGTTGGCGCGGAAGCTCAGCACCATGCCTTTCGGCCCGGCCTCGAGTTTTTCCACGCCGCCGGCGCGGCAGGCGCGTTTGAGCGTCATCACCTGCAGCAGGTTTTCGACCTCCGTGGGCAAGGGGCCGAAGCGATCGACCAGCTCGGCGGCCAGCGCCTCGGTCTCGGCGTCGGAGGCCAGTGCGCCGATGCGCCGATAGAGCCCGAGCCGCACCGGCAGATCGCTGACATAGGTTTCGGGAATGAGCACCGGCAAGCCGAGATTGATATTCGGCGTCCAGTCCCGCTCGGAAGGCTTGCCGCGCCCCGATTCGGCGCGGATTTCGGCCACCGCATCCTCCAGCATCTGCTGATAAAGCTCGATGCCGACCTCGCGGATATGGCCCGACTGCTCCTCGCCGAGCAGATTGCCGGCGCCGCGCAGGTCGAGATCGTGGCTGGCGAGGGTAAAACCGGCGCCGAGATTATCGAGCGTCTGCATCACCGTGAGGCGCTTTTCGGCAGCCGGCGAGAGGGTTTGGTTGGCTGGCCAGGTGAGATAAGCATAGCCGCGCTGCTTGCCGCGCCCGACGCGACCGCGCAGCTGGTAGAGCTGGCCCAGGCCAAAGCGGTCGGCGCGATAAATGATGAGCGTGTTGACGGCCGGCATATCGAGGCCGCTTTCGATGATATTCGTTGAAAGCAGAATATCATGGCGGCCGTCGCTGAATTCCGCCATGACCCGCTCCAAAGCGGTTGGCGCGAGCCGGCCATGGGCCTCGGCGAGCCGCGCCTCGGGCACGATCTCGCGCAACCGCTCGGCCATGCGCGCCAGATCCTCGATGCGGGGGACGACGCAGAACACCTGCCCGCCGCGAAAGCGCTCGCGCTGGATGGCTTCACGCACCACCAGCGCGTCGAACGGCATGATGAAGGTGCGCACCGCGAGGCGATCGACCGGGGGGGTGGCAATGACGCTCATTTCCCGCACGCCGGTCAACGCCAGTTGCAGGGTGCGCGGGATCGGCGTCGCGGTCAGCGTCAACACATGCACGCCGGTCTTGATCTGCTTCAGCCGCTCTTTGTGGGCGACGCCGAAATGCTGCTCCTCGTCGATGATGAGCAGGCTGAGATCGGCAAAATGGATGCTTTTGGCGAGCAGCGCGTGGGTGCCGATGACGATATTGATGCGGCCCTCGGCGACGCCTTGACGCACCTCGGCCGCTTCGCGCGCCGAGACCATCCGCGAGAGCTGCGCAAGCCGCACCGGAAGCCCTTGGAAACGCTCGGAAAAGGTGCGAAAATGCTGGCGCGCCAGCAGCGTCGTCGGCACCACCACGGCGACCTGCCCGCCGGCCATCGCGGCGATGAAGGCGGCGCGCAGCGCGATTTCGGTCTTGCCGAAGCCGACATCGCCGCAGATCAGCCGGTCCATCGGCTGGCCGGAGGCAAAATCCTCCAGCACATCGGCGATGGCGCGGGCCTGGTCCTCGGTTTCGGCATAGGGGAAGCGGGCGCAGAATTCCTCGAAGCTGCCCTCCGGCGGGGTGATGGTTTCGGCCGCCTGGAGGTGGCGCTGGGCGGCGATGCGGATCAGCTCGCCGGCCATGTCGCGGATGCGGCTCTTGGCGCGCGCCTTGCGGTTCTGCCAGCTCACGCCGCCCAGCTTGTCGAGCGCAACCCCCGTCGTCTCGGCGCCGAAGCGCGAGAGCATTTCGATGTTCTCGACCGGAAGAAAGAGTTTATCGTCGCCATCGTAGAGCAGGCGCAGGCAATCATGCGGCGCGCCGTTTACCGCGAGCGTCGTCAACCCGTCATAGCGGCCGATACCGTGGTCCTGGTGGACGACGAGATCGCCCTCGGCAAGCTCGGTGGCCTCGGCGATGAACTGATCGGCGCGCAGGCGTCGGCGTGGCGGGCGGCTGATGCGCGCGCCCAGCAGATCCTGCTCGGCGATCACGGCGAGATCAGGCGCGATGAAGCCGCGCTCCAGGCCGAGTACGACGAGGGCCGGGCGTTCGCTCGGGATGCGCGCCACCTCGGCCCAGGTTTCGGCGCTCTCGGCGGCGAGACCGTGTTCGCGTAAAAGCCCGGCCAGGCGCTCACGCGAGCCGCGTGTCCAGGCGGCGAGGACGACGCGCCGTCCCTCCGCCCGCGCCGTCTCGACGGTGGTGCGGAGTTGCGCGAAGACATCGCCACCGGCTCCGGCGCTTTGGGTAAAAAGCGGCCCCGGCCGGCCGCCGCCCTCGATTCCCGCCGCGCCCTCGGGGCGCGCGAAGGGCGAGAAGGCGAAAACCGGCCCGCGGGCCAGCAGCGCCTGCCACTCGGCTTCGTCAAAATAGAGCCATTCTGGCCGCAGCGGGCGATAGGGTGTCTCGCCATCGCGCGGCGCGAGCCCGCGGGTCGCGAAGTGATCGGCGATCATCTCGAGCCGCGCCGAAAACGCCTCTTCGGCCTGCGGGTCGAGGCTGAGCGAGAGATCGGGCAGATAATCGGCGAGGGTTTCGAGGGAGGGATGAAACAGCGGCAGGAAATGCTCCATGCCAGGATGGCGCCTGCCCTCCGAGACCGCAAGATAGAGCGGATCGGTGGCCGATTGCGGGCCGAAGCGCTCGCGCCAGCGGGTGCGAAACAGCGCGATCGCCGCCGGGTCGAGCGGCACTTCGGAGACCGGGCGGAGCGTGAGGCCGGCGAGCGGCTCGGTGCCGCGCTGCGAGGCGGGATCGAAGGCGCGGATCTGCTCGACCTCGTCGCCGAACAGGTCGAGCCGCACCGGGGCGGCAACGCCGGCGGGAAAGAGGTCGATGATGCCGCCCCGGATGGCGTATTCGCCGGGCTCCATCACGGTGTTGGCGCGGCCGTAGCCGCTGGCCTCGAGGAAGCGCGCCAGTTTGCCGGGATCGATGCTGTCGCCCACCGCCAATGTCATCGCCGTCCCCGAAAGCGCGGCGCGGGGGGGAATGCGCTGGATCAGGGCATTGACGGTGGTGAGCACGATGCGCGCGGCGGGGGCCGGCTCCAGCAGGCGCGAGAGGGTGGCGACGCGCTCGGCGACCAGCACTGGGTTGGGCGAAACCCGGTCATAGGGCAGGCAGTCCCAGGCGGGAAAGCGGAGCACCTCGATTTCAGGGGCGAAGAAGGCGAGCGCCTCGGCGAGACGGGCCATGCGAGCGTCATCGCGCGCGACATGGACCAGCGTGCCCCGGTGCTCGGCGCGGCGGCGGAGCAGCAGCAAGGCATCGAAACCTTCCGGGGCGCCGTAGAGGGGAAGCAGGCTCATCCGATTGTACCCGGGGCGCCGCCCCTCTGGCATGCCTGGCGCATGGCACGGAGCATGGGCGTCGCCTGTTCCTCCGGGATCGGCTGGCGGCCGGTGAGCCAGTCGGCGAGGTCACTGTCGGGCAGTTCCAGCAGCGCCTCGAGTGCCACGATCTCGCTGTCCGTGAAGGTGGCGAGGCGGGCGGCGACGAAGCCACCGATCAGGAGGTCGCTCTCATGCGTGCCACGATGGGTGGCGCGGAACAGCAGCCGGCGGCGGCGGCGCTCAAGCTCATCGGGGTCGGGCGTTTCATCGATCATCGGCGGCGTGTCATATAGCGGCGCCGTCATGACCTGTCAGCCCGTGAACCACGACCCTCTCGCCCCACTGCTCGCGCCCCTCGCCACGCTGCCCGGCATCGGGGCGACGCTGGCCGAGCGCCTGGCGCGGCTGATCGGCGGGGCGCGGGTGATCGATCTGCTGTTTCATCTCCCCGAACACTACGCCGACCGTCGCGCCCGGCCGGCGCTCCGCGACCTTCGTCCCGGCGGCGTGGCGACGATCGCGGTCGAGGTCGTCCGCCACGAGCCCCCCGCCGGCCCGCGCCAGCCCTGGCGGGTGGTGGTGGGAGATGGCACGGGGTTCGCCGAGCTGGTATTCTTCCGCCCGACGCCGCGCATCACGGCGCTGACACCGGGCACAAGGCTCGTGGTCTCGGGCGCGGTGACGCTCTCGGGCGGGCGCCCAGCGCTGGTTCATCCCGACCACCTCCAGCCCGCCGACCGTGCGTCGTTGATCCCCCTGATCGAGCCGGTCTGGCCGCTCACCGCTGGGCTTGCGGGCTGGCAGGTGCGCAAAGCAATCAGTGCCGCGCTCGCACGATTGGGTGAGATGGCGGAATGGCTGGATGGGGCGCTCGTGCGCCAGCGCGGTTGGCCCGGGTTTAGCGCCGCGCTCCACGCGCTTCAGGCGCCGGCCACGCCGCCCGATCCCCTGATCCGCCAGCGGCTCGCCTATGACGAGCTGTTCGCCGATCAGCTCGCCCTCGCTTTGCTCCGCGCCCACCGCCGCGCCCGGCCGGGCCGCGCCCTCTCCGGCGATGGCCGGCTCCGCGCCCAGGCGCTGGCCGCGTTCGGCCATGCGCTGACGGCCGGGCAAACCCGCGTGTTGGCCGAGATCGATGCCGATCTCGCGGCCCCACGGCGGATGCTGCGCCTGCTGCAAGGCGATGTCGGGTCGGGTAAAACCATCGTCGCGGCGCTCGCCATGCTGCGCGCTGTGGAGGCTGGGGCGCAGGCGGCGCTGATGGCGCCCACCGAATTGCTGGCGCGGCAACATTTCCGCGTGCTCGAAAAACTTTCCCCCGTTCGCGTCGCCCTCCTAACCGGCGCGGTGCGGGGGGCCGTGCGAAGCAGCGTGCGCGATGGCCTCGCCGCGGGCGAAATTCCGCTGGTGGTCGGCACCCATGCGCTGTTCCAGGAAAGCGTGGTGTTCCGCGACCTCGCACTCGCGGTGATCGATGAACAGCACCGCTTCGGCGTCGATCAGCGGCTCGAACTCGGCGCCAAGGGACGCTTGGCGGATGTGCTGGTGATGACCGCGACGCCCATTCCGCGCACCCTGCTCCTGACGCAATGGGGCGAGATGGAGGTGAGCCGGTTGACCGAGAAGCCGGCCGGGCGGCGGCCGATCCACACCACGCTGCATGCGCAGGCGACCCTGCCCGAGCTGGTCGAGGCGATCGCCCGGGCGCTTGCCAGAGACGCGCGGGTCTATTGGGTCTGCCCGCTGGTCGAGGAGACCGCGACGTCCGACCTCGCGGCCGCGGAGGCACGATTTGCCGCGTTGCGGGCGCGGTTCGGCGCTGTGGTCGGGCTCGCCCATGGCCGCCAGGAGACGGCCGCGCGGGAGGCGGCGCTGGCCGATTTCGCCACCGGCCGGACCCGCCTCCTGGTCGCGACCACGGTGGTCGAGGTTGGTGTCGATGTGCGGGAGGCGAGCGTGATGGTGATCGAGCACGCCGAGCGTTTTGGCCTGGCCCAGCTCCATCAGCTACGCGGGCGCGTGGGGCGGGGGAGTAGCGCGAGTTTCTGCCTGCTGCTGCACGCCGATCAGCTCACCGCCGTGGCGCGCCAGCGGCTCGTGCTGCTGCGCGACACCGAGGACGGTTTTGTTATTGCGGATGCCGATTTCCGCCTGCGCGGCGGCGGCGATTTGCTCGGCAAGCGGCAATCCGGCCTGCCCGGCTTTCGCCTAGCCGATCCGCTGGCGCATGAGGCATTGCTCCGGCTCGCGGCGAAGGATGCCGCCTTGTTGCTGGCGCGCGACCCGGAACTCGTCAGCCCCCGCGGCCAGGCGGCCCGCGCCGCCCTTCGCCTGTTCGGCCGGCGCGAGGCGGCGCGCACGCTGCGCGCGGGGTAGTCCGGCTCAGAGCCGGAAAATCAATCGAACTTGAAAAAGAACGCCCTCTGGAAACATTGGCTTTTTTCCGTCGGATTCCGAGAAAGAGGGCATTCTTTTTCAAACTCTCAGAGCCTGAAAATCAATCCAATTTGCTGGCCTCGGGCAGATTGATCCTGATTTCGTGCGGCACCGCCGCCCCGGTGGTTTTGGTGGTCAGCAGCAGGGTGAGCTGCGCATCATGCAGCTTGCCGAGGTCCGCGGTTTTCGGCAGCGCGACATACAGGAACCCGGCCTGCAACGAGCCCGGCTGTAGCGCGCCACAACGGCGCCGATCCGTGGTCTACTTTTGCACCGGCGCGTACATGCGCCACCCCTGAATTTCCACACACCTCGCGACGGGACCCCGCCTGGGTCGTGTCTCGGATGATGTGGAAATTGCTGTTGTGGCGTCTCCGGCTGGTGGAACATGACGAGGTCAGGCGACGAGATCAAGAGGCATTGAGGAAAGAGGTTCGCCGAGGCTCGGCCAGCCGTCGACTTTGCGCATGGTGATTTGTCCGGAGGCGAGCAATGACCAGAGCAACATTGCCGCGGTTTCGGCTGAAGGCAGGACGGTCTGGGTCTTGATCCGGCGCTTGAATTCCTCGTGTAGTCG
>Ga0078972_1005333_pt1 | contig 32851 bp, 34 predicted proteins | sample YelNatPaOPGAMG01_FD_67568 | JGI IMG/M metagenome (GOLD analysis project Ga0078972, IMG submission 67568) | Hot spring thermophilic microbial communities from Obsidian Pool, Yellowstone National Park, USA - OP-RAMG-01 (SPADES assembly) (version 2) | ecosystem: Environmental > Aquatic > Thermal... | reverse complement strand
ACCATAAACCAGATTAGTTTTGATAAATTTTCTTATTTTCTCCTTATGTTGAGTATCTTATCTGTAACCATACTTCAGATAGCGAAAAATATCTGAATATGCGACAGACAATATAAGAGATAATATTACTAGTATCCAGATAGCTGATATATTTATAACTTTAAATAATCTACCATTCCAGTTAAAGGTCGGAAAAAATACCGAAACTATATTTACAACACCAAAGATCAAAGCTACCCAAGCATAAGTGTGCCCCAAATCACCACCTAAGTTTTTAAAGATAATCACAAAGGCTTGAGAAAGAAGAGAAATTCCATTAATAAACCATTGAATTCTGTCTGTAACAAAAGGGTTTTCTTTAACAAATACTCGTATGGACTCATCATCGGGTAGATAAACATAAACTCCTGGCGTTCTTTCTCCCGAAGAAAGTTTAAATAAACTCAATAAATATCCAATCGGAGTAAGATAAAGGACAGTTATAACAATCTCTCTTAAAATTTTTCTCATATTCTTATTGGCTGCCCGAAATCTATAGTCTTAGAAATTGGTTTCTTGAGCATATTGAGACTTGGAAAAACACTTGGGATATTTCTCTGCAACCTACTTTTAGCTTTGTCTCTACCGATAAAAAATAGGTCTTTTTAAGAAGCAGTTTTTGCTCAACTTCTTATACATATTATTATACATATTATTACACATAACTTTTACCAACCTTTACGGAAAGCTAGTTCAGCCACTCCTCCTTTACTTAGAAATTTTGGGCAAAGACTAGCTTGCGCGATGTAGCTGGCAAGTAGTTTTGCCGAGTCGAGCTACTTTATTCCAAGAAGTTTGAAATGCCTCTTATATAGTTAATTCCTGCTTCCACGGTTACAAAGCTAATTAAAAGGTTGTACCTTAAGCTTTCAATTCCAGAAATTACTGCTAGCTTTCTATCCTCTCTATCTATATAAATTGAAAAAGACATTAACAAACCCTGAATTAAACACATAAAAAAGTAAAAGATTGCCAACTCTTTTAAACCACCAATAGCAACTACCTTTATCAACGCAAACAGAAAGAGCAAGGAAATGATTACATCTAACCAAGGGAACAGCAAAAAATAAGGCATACCAATAAGTCCAAATTTCCCATATTTTGGATTAAATAATAGGTCTTTATGTTTTTTTAACACTTGGAAACCACCATATGTCCATCTGTATCTTTGTTTCAAAAAGTCTTTTATTGTTTCTGGTGCTTTTGGCAGGCGATCTTTAACGATTTCGGTATCGAAGGGTGTAAAAGTATTCGTGTTTCTAAAAATAGTTTAACCCGCCTGACACTTCGGGTAAGCTTAAATACCCAATTAAGGTGTCACTTTGGGAGAATATATAGATTTATTAGAGGCTGATTTTGCCAAAAACCTAATATCGAAGCTCGTCCACGTCTTATTGCGTATTTTTTGCCCCAGTTATAATCCTTCGTAATTCCTGTCGTGACATCGGCTACTCTCAGAACCATATTGAAATTATCGGTGTATGGCCCTTCCCTAAGTGAATATAGTTTATTATCGTGGAACACAAAAAAATTATATCCTTCTACATTCCAATCCTTACTGATTGCAACTTTATTTTCTATCTGGCCGTTAGCAAAGTTTAAAATCCATATTTCACCCTTGAGAATCAAATATATCCTGTAATTTTCCTGATCTACATAGTAATAACTCAACTTATCAGATAGTGGTTTTAAATCGAGCAAGTCTTTTTCTTCGCCTGTGTAGACATCTTTGGTGTATAGAGTATCTAATTCTGGTTCTGTCATTTCATCCAATGTCCCTTTAACTATTGATAACAAAACTATTTTATTTTCTGCGGCTAACTCTCCAATATATCTTGGTTTTTCTGCACAGCCTCCGCCAGTTTTGGTCACAAACTTAATCCCGCTTGCAGTTACAAGTCTTATTTCGCCATAACTAGCACATCCATCCCCTCCAAATGAAGCTATTACATCATCATTGTTTGTAGTTTTGAAAATATAATGTAAATCACCCCAAAGAACATTTTCCTGTGGGCCAATCCTCCGCGACGTTTTTGAGCTCATATCAAATTCGTCTATATAACCACTGTCATCGATATTAGAAGGAAACAAACTAATATATAGCTTATTCCCAACTACTGAAAAACTAGAAATCCTGAAATTTTGATCTGATAATTGATAAATCTCTTTCTGCTCTTTACTGTCCAAATCATAAAGAAATATCTTCTCCTGATCTCCCAAGTAAACTTTTCTCCCTATTCCATCAAAATATGGACTTACCTCGGTGTTGGGGCCAAGACCTTTAAACTTAGTTATTTCATTAAAACCATTCTCATTTATGGTGTATAAAATGTTATTTATATTTTTTTCTAAAGGTTGACCTCTGCTAACCGGAGTATTACTAGGGATAACCGATGGCAGAGACTCGTTTCTTATGTAGTTCGCTTGCTGAGATGTATTATTTGTAGAATACAAAAACAGTACCATCGCAACGATAATTACTAAGCCAACTCCTAAGATAACAAATATGAATTGTTTCTTCCGCAATTTTTCAAAAAGTTTGGAGATAGAATTAGTAGGAACTACAGGTTGTGATTCAGTAGGAAGTAATTGAAGATTAGGTTCTTGAGGAGGATTTAAATCATTTTTATTCCTATCTTCATTTATCATATTATTAATGTATCAAAATTAGGGACGCTTTTATATAGAGACTATTTACATTTATTAATTAGCTTATTAATATCTTTCATTCGATAATGCCTATTTTTTCTTTCGCCAAATCGAACTCTTTTAGGATTCCTTTTCTATCCAATTCCCAAATCGTATTAGGGTAAACCTTCAAAATCTGACTCTCTTCAGACAAAGTAAGTAAATTCGGTAGCTTGTCGACTCTTCGTCCTTTTATTTTACTTGATCTTACTATACATTAACATACAACGAATTGGGTAGAATACAAGCACTTGATATCTCTGGTAACCCTATTAAAATGACTATGAACGCGGGACAAACTGAGCATTTATACGCTCAGCGTCCTATCTGGCTGACTCTTGTGAACGATGTTAGAACTATTATACAACAGCAAAAGGAGTATATTTATATTCCAGACTTGAGGACATACGCAAGCTTCTAAGATTTATAACCCAACTTGCTACCTTACTTATTTACTTGACTAATATAGATATTAATTAAAACCAGTATAACGTCAAATAAAATATAAGCACCGAAAATTATAAATGAATATTTATTTGCCTGATTAGCTTTTTGAGGCAACTGCTTCCGCCATCCGTAATAGTAAATAGCACCGGCTATAAGGGGATTTAAAGCCTCACTAGCTATAACTTTGATTTTTTCGGCTTTTGTCAGCCCAGAATCTTTCGAACTGTTTTTTTGACACTTTTCATAAAGGAAATGGAATAGGCTAAAACAGCCAAAAAGATAAGCAGTTGCATCATTCAACAATACCTCCTTTTAGTCATTTAAAGAAAATGGTTCAGTTTATATGAACTAGAAATATTTAGAATTTAGAATTATATGCTAATTTACCCCACCCTTCGTTACACTATTTCTTAATTTTCCTATTTTATAAATCAATCTCATTGAGATGGTTTAATTCTAAAAAACCCGTCAATTACTAAATTTACTTAAACTTAAGTTATCACCAACGCCATTTGAAAGAAGATCTAAATGGATCTCTTGTGCCTCGCTTACCAGTGTAAGGATTGAAATTGCCTTTTGTACTCCAGTTATCAAAAGTGCTTTTGTTAGGGTTTGAGCGATAGTGAGGCATTACATAAGTACCAGTTCTTGGTTTCCAATAACCTCTCACTCTGGTAGTGGCTTCTACGGGAGTTGCTGCGATTAGAAGACCAACAAAAACAAAAAGGCAAATAATAACGGCAACTACATATCTTTTCATATTCATAGTTATTCTCTTGATTTTAACTATAGTGAAGTTTGTTTATCTTGTCAACAAGTCTTACTTTTTATTTTCATCTTAAAAAGAATCGCCATCATCGCTGTTTTCTTCAGCATAGCTTTGGTAACCTTCAATAAATGATTGTGAATTACCGCCGCAATCATCTGGGTCAGTTATTTCTTTTTCCTCAGCCCATTCGTAACCTGCTTCATGTCCGCTACAATCAACAGTACAAGGATAGCCATGAAAGGTTTGTGGAATGAATATATCATTCTCAAAATCGCTGACTGATGTGCCCTCTAAAGATGAAGAGTTTGTTGTAGGAGTAGGGATGGATATACGGGTGTAGAATTTTGATAAGACTGTGTCTTTGTAGAGTTGTCGCCAAAAACTCCAGCAAACCATAAACTACCTAGATTATTATTATCCAAACCACAACTGTTGTAATTGACTCTTTATTCATTTTTACTGATCTTTTGTGTTTACCTGTGCATAAATTACTGTTCGGATTTTAGTTTTGTCTTCCATATTTCTTTATGGTTCAGAAACAGGATCAATTGTTTCCAAGCTATCTAATGCATTACCCATATCATAATAGTTTCCCCAAGCGTTGCTTTTGGCATCCTCAACCATAGAGTTGACTTCTTCAATTTTGTTGTTTGCTTCTTCTAACGCCGATTGATAAGAATCAAGCCTATTTTGCAGAGTTTCTATCTCTCGATTAAGCTTCCTGTTATCAGAAAACCACAGGATTAACATGATAACTATAACTACAATCCAAACAGTGATAGAGTTTTTACTGTTTTGATCCTCGTACATATATTATTCTTTTACTACTATTTGGTTTTGACTATTCACAATTATTTCCGGGTGCCCTTGATACATTCTTAAAAGTCCTGTTACTTGGATTGTTTTATATCCGTACAGTGAAACCGGATTCCCTGAAAAACCACTTACAGAGCTGCTCGGTATATAGACAGTAAACCCATTTTTATAGTCTTTCTTTTCATTGAGAAAGACATTTCCTTTGCCGGATTGATATGGGCTTTCTACTGTAAACTCTACACAAGTAGTTTCTCCAATATGACTCCATGCTTCTTGAGCTGTTAAGCAATTAGTTTTGGTGGATGGTGCTTGTGTAGGTTGCATAGTGAATGTACCCGTAGGCGGCTCTGATACTGGTTTGATATTTTTATTTATCATTAAACACCCAAGCAGTAAAACTATTACTACCAATATTCCAATTATCCAATTTTTAACTTGGTTGGTTTGTTCGTTCATTATTCTCACCCCCTTCCTTTTGATTAAGGCATTTTTTCCATATACCTAAATTTTCTTTCTTGGCGATTTTTAAAGCATCTTCAAAGGTTTTATCAAATAACATATCAGGTGAAATTGGTAAAGTCTGAGCAAACCCGTTTCTTATTAACATGTAATTAACAAATTGTCCGTCTTCTGTAAAAACATAACGAAGCAACCTTCCGTATTGATCTTTGTCTGTTATGTCCTTTATAAGCCTTACTCTTTTGCCTTCCACTAATTTTTTGTTGTAATCTGTTGCTTCTTTTCCCCCGCATTCTTCTCCTATGGTTGGGTGGTGAGTTTCAGGGGTGTCTATTCCAAGATAGCGAATAGTACTTCCATCTTCCAAAACAATAGTGTCACCATCATCTACACCGGTAACACGATAATATTTAATTTTTTCTTGAGGATTATAAGGTTTATTTAAGGAAAGTTTGGAATAGTAAAACAGCACTCCTGCTAAAATAAAGATAAAAAAGCCTAAAACCAAAAATAGAATAGTCTTGTGAATTCTTTGTAGGTTAAAAAGGTTTTTACTTTTTTTCATCTTCCATCTCCTTCTTATCTCCATCCATCTACAGTATGTTCAAGATATTCAGATTTTTAAGGATACTGATTACATGAATCTATTTCTTTTTTAGCTTGAGCCCATAAGGCATCACATGCAGAGGATTGCCCACAATTTCCTGTGTCTGGACAAGGATAAGCACATCCATATTGAGCAACCATTAAGCTTCTGTATTTATCCGCAACATTTGCCTCGCATTGAGCCTTGGTCATTTGAGGAGATGTTGGTGCGGAAGTGGGTGTTTGATAAGTGTTTTGATTTGAAGTTGAATATTTGCTCACTGATGCTTGTGCGTTATCGCATTCTTCTTTTGTTTTATATAAGTAATTATAGGTAGAACAAGTTCCTAAAGCCGAATAACAAATAGTACAGGGATAATAATTTGAAGGGTTGAAGGTATCTGATGAAAAAGGAAGATTATTTAGTTGAGCAGTTGTCTTGTAATAACAATCCCAATCTCCCTTAGTCATATAATAAGTTTTTCCATCAGAGGTCTTTCCTTTAATCAACTCATTTTCGTAAATACTTATTTCGTTTCCAGTACACCACTCTTTATACTTGATAATTTTTCCTGTCCTTGTCCCATCATATTTAGGTTGCTGAAAATTCTGTTCATTTGAGATTTGTTGATAGTTGGAATTAGAAGAATAAACTTGTTTCTTTCCTAGAACAATAACTGCACACCCTTCGGCTGCATAAGTACAAGCTAAATTATAGTTTTTGTCCAAAATTGATAATCTGTGTCCCGGGGAACCTTCCCATGCTTTAATTACATCTTTCGGTGTTTGTTCGCAGGCATAATCTTCTTCTATCTGGTAATTTCCGTATGGTTTTACATATTTTTCATACCATTCATCAAACCCTTTATGGGCAATGTTTTCCCTTTCTCCGCTTTTAATATCTAAATACCTCTGGGCGAGGTTGTTACAAAGATTTTTGTCTAACGTAAGTTCTTGTACGCCATTTTCTTCCCTGTATTTATTTACAGCATCAAAAATATCTTGACCTGTAAAAGTAGGAGCTGCTTGTTGAATTCCTTGAACCTGAGATTGTGATTTGTTAGTTGAATTTTGATTAGCTAGATAGTAAACCCCCAACACTGGACTTACAAATATGAACCCGAGTAAAACAAGAAAAACAATCCTTGTTTTAAGTGATAATCTCTTGTAGAGTTTAACCGAAAAAGAAAGGCAATATAAGAAGAAAGCTAAAAATGAGATTATACCTACACCAATAGTTAAAAGAAATAATACCATTTGGAACTGTGAATAAAAACCATTGTTTGATTGCGTATATTTTCCAAACAATGCAGCTTCTCCAACAAAAGCAAATATTGAAGCAACCCAAATAATAAAAGATAAAAGGGCGCCTTTGTTGATCTGAATTTTCTTGCTTTTGGACAACCTCTTTTGAATGTTTGACCTTCCCTTTATTTTCGTCATTTATAAACCTTTTTGAATAAGTTTTAAAATATCTTCCTTTTTATATCTCCTATCTTTTCTCTCCCCAAATCTAACGGCTTTTAAAATGCCCTTTTTATCCCATTTTCTCAAAGTGTTGGGATGAACATTAAGAAGTTCTGCCGCTTCTGAAATTTTAAGTAGTTTTGAGCTGTTTTCCATTGAAATTTAACCTCATATTTGATAACATTATCATACACAAAATCTGGGAATTTATCAATCATTAGAATGACAACCCACATCGGATGGGTGATAAATTGACACGTCGGTAGAATTTTTTAGCAAACCGGAAGGTGTGAAGCTATATCACCCGTGGGGTGTGCAACCATTAGAAAAATTGGAAACTCCGTTCGTTTCCCTCACTTCAAGAGCCCAGCTAGGATTCTCCTCGACTGCATTGACTTCTGCCGAGCAGGTAGGGAACCTATTTTCTCGACAGTGCTGACTCTAGTCAACGCATTTCAAACCTCTGGCTGGCTTGACCGCTACCAACCGCTTACCATTTCAATAAAGAATATTAGAGCAATCTTAGCTTCAAATCAATCGGCTAACTATCTTTTCAACTAAGAAGTTTATTAGCGGTAGAATTTTCGAATGGGCTTTGTTGTTACTTCTACTCTGGCTACGGGGGCTAAAATTTTCAAACCACATTTGCAAAAGAGTCAAATTTACTCAAGTAAACTATTTTATTCCTAATTTTCAGTTATTTTTTCTTTAGCTGTCTGTATAGAGTACTATCTTATACTCCGCATGGTGTTGAATCAAGTATTGACTTGGGTGCTAATTTTGAAAAATTAGATCCGCAAAGGGTTCGGGTGATTCCGCCTTGGTTAAACTCTAGCATGCCATATTCTAAAATTGTTAGAGTAAAAGGAGCAACCATAACAATTGACGGGTCGCTAGATGAAATAACTTGACCTGAAGCAGTTTTGCCGTTTATTGATAATAGTTTTAGTGTGGCTTTGCCACCAGAGATAATATTATTACCTTCCATTGAATCGCAAGGCGGCGTGGGGTCATCAGAACACCACTTATAAATTCTAAAGTCAGCTTCTCCTGTTCCATCTCGGTTTATTATTATTGAAAAGCCATGGTGCCACCAGTTGTCTGCAAAAGCACTAAAGTCGATTGGAACTGGGCTGACAGTTGGACTAGGAAATTGGTTGATTGGAATACTAACAAGCTGGTTTTTGAAAGGAAATTTAGAACGATTCTTGACATAGCACTGACCGAGAAGTATCACCAATATAATTGAGGTTATTCCCAAAAGAAATTTAATACTTTTCTTCATTATTTCTTTCTATTGAGTAAATAATATCACTACAAAAAGAAGGGTCTAAAGTACTTTAGAGCGGATTTTCTCTAAAATCTTCAAGCAAAATCTGGTAAAGATTCTGCGTTTTATGGTTCCACCGGTACTCTGACTCCTTTAAGTGTAACATGAAGTTTTCTTTTTTGACACCGTTAAATTTGGACAGTCTTCTTTTGGTGTAACTCCAAAAAGATTCAATCCCGTTGACATGATTTTTACCACTTGGCATTATAAATATTCTGCCAAGTGGTTCCAGCAGATTTTGCAATCGAACTTAAAGTTTGACCACGTTTTACTGTTACGGTTGACATATCTTAACCAAAATATTAAACATTGAATTGTCTTCTTGACAAAATTTAGTATTAGGTAGCATAATATGATTATGCTTTTTATAATACTTTCTATTGTTTTTACTATTATTAACTTAAAAATAATGACTTCGGTTGCTTGGTTCTTCTTTGCTAATGAAAGAGAAAAATTAGAAAGGTCGATTGACCATTAAGCCTAGCTTATAAAAGATTACTTTCCTAATAATTTTTTAACTCCTCCTATCCCCAAAATAGTTCCAATGGCCTTTCCAATTACCAATGGTCCATGCCAGAGAATATACGTGTATAAGTCAATGGCTTTTGCGACATTCCTCCATTTTCAATTAGATAATTCATTTGAAGTTAGCACTTCAGGACTTGGAGCTAAAAGGCAAAAAAGTCCGATTTGACTGGATAAATCCGTTTGACAAGATAGCTTTTTACGCCTCTCGTCAAGCCTGGCTGCCCAGCCTGGATTCGAACCAGGATAACAAGATCCAGAGTCTTGCGGCCTACCGTTAGCCGACCGGGCAATCTAGGCTAATTTTAGCAAAATTTTACTCATAAAGGAAGGTTAAAGAAAAACTAGAGGAGGATTAGAGGAAAGTGGCACGGACGGCCGTCCGCTAAAACTACAAAGTCTTTAATGTCCACTAAGATTAAAGAAAAACTAGAGGAGGATTAGAGGAAAGTGGCACGGACGGCCGTCCGCTAAAACAATTTAAACTTTTAATACATTTTCCAACCGTAAAAGAGTTTCTTCTTTGCCTAAAATTGCGGCTGAGTCGGTAATTGGTGGAGTAAACTTTGACCCCGACAAGGCAATTCGGAAACTCATAAAAAAATCGCCAGTTTTCCAACCTTTTTGGGATATTAAGGAGGTTAGAGAGGTTTGGATAGTTTCATTGGTCCAAGAAGATAACTTGGACAAACTGGAAATTGCCTCGCTCAAATGATCCTTATAAGGCAAGCCTCCAAATAAAGAAAGGTCAACTTTTGGTCTTTGCCAGAGAAAACCGGCCAAAGAATCTAAGTCAGAGAGTTTTGTTATTCGGTCACGGACAAGCTCGGCAATTTTAATTTGCTTTTCCGGATCCAATAGTTTGAACTTTGAACTTTGAATTTTGAATTTTGAACTTAACTCGTCAACTGAAAGTTGACGAATATAGTAACCATTGAACCAGTCAAGTTTTTTACGATTAAAAACTGGGTTGGAAGTTTGCAAACTTCCTTTCGGAAAATTCTCCACAAATTCTGCTAGCGAAAAAATTTCTCGGTTATCTTTGGGCGCCCAACCTAAAAGCATAATAAAATTCAAAATTGCCTCTGGTAAATAACCTTCAGAGAGCATTTCTTCACAAGAAACGCTTCCTTTTCTCTTGGATAATTTTCCACCCTCAGGATCCAAAATATCAGTCAGATGACCAATCTTGGGCACAGGAAAACCTAAATATTTAAATAAAAGCAGGTGGACAGGAGTACTCGGCAGCCAATCGTGACCGCGCAGGACATGGGAAATTTGCATTTCTGCATCATCTACCGTCACTGCCAAATGATAGGTCGGAAAACCATCGGACTTTAAAAGCATCACCTCGTCAATATCTTTTGTCTCCCAAACAATCTCTTTTTTAACCACAAAATCAAAAAAAGAAACTCTTTCCCCTTCTGGTACCCTCAAGCGGATGCCGGCTTTCTGGCCAGCATTTAACCTTCTTTCTACCTCTTCTTTACTCAGATTGCGGCAGGGATCGCGCAATTGAATAATTTTCTTCTCTTGGTCTGCTTTTATTTCTTTTTCTGTTTTTGGTGGACAAAAACAATAATAAGCATGACCGTCTGCTATCAGTTTTTGCGCATATTTTTGGTAAATTCCCATTTTTACTCTTTCTGATTGGATATAAGGAGCATGGGGACCGCCAACTTCTGGGCCTTCGTCCCAATTTAAACCAAAAAGCCGAAGCAATTTGTAAATTTTTTCGGCGGCGCCAGGAACAACTCGATCTTGATCAGTATCTTCAATTCGCAAAATAAATGTACCATTTTGACTTTTGGCAAAAGCATAAGAATAAAGAGCGGTTCGCAAACCGCCTATATGCAAAAAACCTGTTGGACTAGGAGCAAAACGAGTACGAATATTCATATTAATAAATTGAATTATGAATATTGAATTAAGTATTAAGGGAGAGAATATAAGTAATAACACCTACTCCCAAAAATTCATTATTCATAATACAAAATACTTAATGCTTTTCTTGATTTTACCTTAATTTACCCATATACTCAAATTGTATGGCAACGCTTACTGAAACTGCTTATCTCTCCCGCAGAATAATCAAGTATGGTTCAATCGGTCTTGTTTCTTTGTTAATTTTGCGGTCGATCTTTATCACTGCCAGCGCTTATTGGAGAAAGCTTCATCCTCCTCCACCACCGCCGCCAACAGTCGCCTTCGGTAAACTGCCAAAATTAAAATTTCCAGAGCAGTCCGGTTCCCCTAATCTTACTTTTAAGTTGGAAACAATTTCTGGAAGTTTGCCAAAACTGGCAGATAGAACAAAAGTATTTTTTATTCCTAAACCTTATCCCAATCTGCTAGCTTGGGATAATGCCAAAAATTGGGCTAAAACTCTTGGCTTTCTTCAAGAACCTCAGCAGACAGGAGAATTTTCTCTCCGCTTCACCAATGGCAATTATCCCCAAACCATTCTCGATATTAATGTTTTAACTAATAATTTTACCTTGGTCTATAATTGGCAAAACGACTTAAATATTCTCTCTGAAGGTAACCCTCCTCAAGAAGCTGAGGCAGTTGCCAACGCCAAAAGCTTTTTGAGAAACGCCAGAGTTTTGACCGACGATTTAGTCAATGGTCCAAGCACGGTTACTTATCTAAAATATTCTGGAGGCGCTCTGGTTGAAACACCATTCTTTTCTGAAGCTAACTTTGCTCAAGTTAATCTTTTCAGACAAGATATTGACGGAATTAAAGTCCTACCTCCAAATCCTAAAAAAGCCAATGTAACTGTTCAACTCTCTGGTTCTACGAGTCGGGACAAAAGTGTGGTGGCAGTTAACTTTGTTCATTTCCCGATCTCGCTTGATAATTTTGCCACTTATCCCTTGAAAGATACAAACACTGCCTGGCAGTTGTTAACTAGTGGTAAAGGATTTATCGCCAATCTGGGCAATAATCCTGACGGACAAATTACAATCAGAAATATTTACCTCGCATACTACGATAGCGATGAAATGCAAAGTTTTCTCCAACCAGTAATTGTTTTTGAGGGGGATAGAGATTTTTATGCCTATGTTCCGGCGATTACTGATACATGGTTGGAGCAATAACTAGCCAATCAAAATTACCAAACACCCAGTTAATCAATGATTGAGTTTCCGTAAACCGACTCTTGCTCTCCAAAACAACAATAACAACTCGATGGCCGCCTTTTTCTACTAAAGTAACTAAACACTCACCCGCATTTTGCGTCCAACCTGTTTTTATGCCCTTTACCCCTTCTACCTTGCCAATCAGCTCGTTAGTATTTTTCAAATTATGTTTTATGGTCCCCGAAGTATCAGAAATCACAATCTCGGGTGTTGCCACTATTTTCGCCAGTACCGGCTGGTTAATAAATACTACTGCTAATCGCCCTAAATCTTTGGCAGTTGAATAATGGTCTTTGTCATCTAAGCCAATGGGGTTAGAAAAATGAGTATTCTCCAGCTTCAAATCAGCCGCCTTTTGATTCATTGCTAAAACAAATCCCGCTTCTCCTCCGGGATAATTTTGGGCTAAAACCTCTGCTGCATCATTGGCAGAACCAACCAGCAAAGCATATAACAAATTTTCTACAGTTATCTGTTCACCGGGCAAAAGACCGATTTTGCTCCCATCTATCTTCAGCTGACCGACAGTTAACACTTTATCCAAAGGATATTGATCAAGTACAACCAGTGCCGTCATCATTTTGGTTGTTGATGCAGGCAATAGTTTTAAATCAGCATTTTGCTGATACAAAACAACCGCAGAATCAACATCCACAATAAAAATTGATTTTGCCGTCAGTTCTGGCAGCAAATAAATACCTTTATTGACAGGATAAGGTTTGGGAGAGGGAATAAGCTCCCGAAAACCCAAAACTGGAGGAGAGTCAGGAAAATTTTTTTTCTGAAAAAAATTTTTTTGGGATAAAAGCAAAAATAAGGCAAAAAAAAGAAAAAGAAAAGAGGAAATCCAGCTGATGGTTTTGTTTTCTCCAATAGAAAAAAAGGTTTTAACTATCTTCTTTAATATCCTGAATAAGGAAAAATCTTTCTTGGCAGAATTTACTGACTGCTTCTTTCTGGCGTTGGAAGATCCTGCCTTTCTTTTGTGGGACGAAGATAGAAGAAAAAACACTGCCGGAAAATTCATTTTATTCTACCACTTTTATATGAAGCTCTTTCAATTGTTCCTCTTCAACCTCACTTGGACCATCCATAACCGCCAACTGACCAGAAGCAGCCGCTGGAAAAGCAATCACCTCTCTTACGCTTGATTCGTTTAACAAAACCATCAAAATCCGGTCTGCGCCAATGGCAATCCCACCATGAGGAGGGACACCATATCGAAAAGCCTCAAGTAAATGACCAAATTTTTTTTCAATTTCCTCAGGAGCGTGTCCCATAATTTCAAAGACTTTGGCTTGCACACGGGGATCAACAATTCTGATACTTCCTCCTCCAACTTCAAAACCGTTCAAAACAAAGTCATATTGATAGGATTTTAGAGAGCCAAGATTTTTTCCAGCAAGTAAATCGGGAACCGCTTCTTCATGGGGAGCAGTAAAAGGATGGTGGGTTGCGTCCCAACGATTTTCTCTTTCTTTCCACTCAAAAAGAGGAAAATCGATAATAAAACAAAATGCCAGTTCGTTTGGGTCATTTTTGTTGACTCTCAAATCCGGTTTGTCGGTTTGATATTTTTCCATTGCCTCGGCAAAAGTTAAACGGGGAAACTCGGAAAAAGTCATTTTCTTTTCCGGGAAAAATTGCGCGATAACAGCTTTCCAAAGCTTTTCAGTTAATTGAAGAACTTCCTCCCGAGAACTAAAGGACATTTCAATATCAACCTGAGTAAATTCTCCATAAGCGCGATCGGCTCTTGGGTCTTCGTCGCGGAAACAACGAGCAAGTTGAAAGTACCTTTCGATTCCGGCAACCATTAAAAGTTGTTTGTATTGTTGGGGAGATTGAGGAAGAGCGTAAAATTTACCAGGTTGCAAACGGGAGGGAACCAAAAAATCCCGCGCGCCTTCAGGCGTAGCTTTGGTTAAAATTGGAGTTTCTATTTCCACGAAACCTTCTTGCGAGAGAAATTCTCTGACAAAGTTAAAAATTTTTCCTCTTATCCGCAAATTATAAGCCAGACGGGGACGACGAATATCTAAATAGCGATATCTCAACCTAAGTTCTTCCTTGATATCTCGTCCATCTGATTTAATCTCCAAGGGTAAATCTTCTGCTTTAGCAATAATTTTTAAATCCTTAGCCTCAACTTCAATCGTACCGGTAGGCAATTTGGAGTTAATAAGATTTTCAGCTCTTTTTTTAACGACTCCTCTTATTTCTACTACCCATTCAGAACGAAGAGTTTTTGCCTCACTAAAATCAGAAAAAACTACTTGGACAATACCGGTATAATCCCTTAAATCAATAAAAATCAATTTTCCGTGATCACGACGAGCATCAACCCAACCAGCAATTAGTACCTCTTTCCCAATATTGTTGATGGCTTCTGAAATAAGTGTTCTTTGCATATTTAAGACAGCGGGAAACTAAAAGCGAAAAACGATACCTTAAAATTTAAAGCTTTTAGTTCTTAGTTATAGTTCTACACTTTACGCTCTACTGCTTACGCTTACATTATATTATACTTTCGCGTTTTTATCACGAAAATATGCGGCGATCTTCCTTCTGGCCGTGTTAGTAACCACAAAATCCAACCATCCCTCGGTTGGATGACTTCCTTCTTTTTTAATAATCTCCACCATGTCACCACTTTTCAATTTATAATCGAGCGAGACCATCTTGCCGTTCACCTTTGCTCCAACTGTCTCTTCGCCAAGATGAGTATGAACAGCAAAGGCAAAATCAACCGGAGTGGCTCCGAAGGGCAAATCAAAGACATCGCCCTTTGGAGAAAAAACAAAAATCCGATGGGCAAGGCCATCAAATTTAAGCGATTCAAGAAACTCTTTGGAGCCGACCACTTCCTTTTGCCAACCAACCAGTTGTTTAACCCAAGAAAGTTTTTCTCCGGGAGCAAATAAATTTCCCTGTTCTAATTTTTCATCCGAGATCACTTTGTTTTTTTTGCTGGCATAAAACCAATGAGCCGCAATCCCATTTTCCGCTTCTTCGTGCATCTCAAAAGTCCTGATTTGCACTTCCAAAATACGTTCATGAAGAGAAAAAACATTAGTGTGAATCGACCGATAGCCATTTGGTTTTGGTTGGGCAATATAATCTCGCACTCCCAAGGACGGCACGGGTTTCCACAAAGAGTGTACTATTCCTAGCGCCGCATAACAATCACGCACTGTCTCTACCAAAATTCTCATAGCGACCAAATCATAAATTTTATCAATATCCCCGTTTATTTCCGGTCTCTGCAGTTTACGCCAAAGACTATAGATATGTTTCGGCCGAGAGGAAATTTTAGCCCGGATTCCCTCTTCTGCCAAAGCTTTATAAACAGTCCTGGTAGCTTTTTGCAAAAATTCTTCTGCTTTTTTGTAATAAGGTTTGGAATATTCTCGAAGTTTTTGATAATCTTCGGGGTAGACGAAAGGGAAAGCAAGATCTTCAAGTTGCCCCTTCATCTCTCCCATACCTAACCGCTCAGCCAAGGGAGCGTACATCTCTAGCGTTTCCCGGCTAATCTTCGTTTGTCTCTCCTCGGATAAATATTGTAAAGTCTGCATGTTATGAAGCCGATCACACAGCTTAACAATCACCACCCGCAGGTCTTTTGCCATGGCCAATATCATTTTGCGCAAATTTTCAATGAATTCTTCTTCCCCTGAACCGCGAAACTTAATGGCGCTCACTTTAGTGACTCCGTCAACTAAACCAGCAACTTCTTCCCCAAATTCCTTTTTAATTTCTGCAAGAGAAATCCCACCGTCTTCAACTGTATCATGAAGCAATCCCACAACAATAGAAACTACATCCATTTTATACTCTGCCAAAATTTTCGCAGTTGCTAAGGGGTGAATAAAATAAGGTTCGCCAGAAGCCCGTTTTTGCCCAAGATGGGCGATTTGGCTAAATTCAAAAGCCTTGGCAATCAAATCAAAATCAGCGTCTGGGTTATAATTACGAACCAAAGCAAGCAACTGCTCTAGTTCGCTATTTTGAGATCCTTGATTTTCAAATCGAGGTTTTCTTGGTTGTTCCATTTATTAAGACCTATAGTATAGGCTATTTCCACCTCTTGATCAATTTTCAGCTGCTCTGCCAATTTTCCCTGATTAAAAGCAATGGCAGGGTAGCGGTTTGTGACTGGCGATTGGTGGTTGGTGGCGGCAGCAAGGGTTAATTTAAGATGTTTCCCTTCTGTCCCCACTAAACGAAAGTCCTTAACAATCGCTTTTGTGCAAAATACCGGCTCCGGGTTACCCAAACCAAAAGGAGTTATCGCTTGAATCTTGTCATAAAGTTCTAAGGAAATTTCCTCCATCGGTAACTCTAAATCAATTTTTAAGGTTTTCTCTAAAAGCTCCGAAGAAATTTGCTCCTCTGCTGTTTGTGTCAATCTTTTTTTAAATTCTTCAATCTTGGTTGTCTCGATCGTAAATCCTGCCGCCATTGGATGACCGCCGGCATCAAGCAATAATCCTTGGTGCATTCGAATCGCTTCAATAATATTAAAGCCATTGATTGATCTGGCTGAAGCCTTAGAATAAATTTTTCCTTTCGCAATAACTACCGCTGGCCGATGAAATTCCTCAACTAATTTCCCAGCGACCAAACCGATGATTCCTTCCTCATACTGATCGCTGTCAACCACCAAAAATTTTGGCAATTCTCCTTCAATACCTGCCACAAGCAATCTTGCCTGTTTGACAGTTTCTTCAGTCAACAATTGCCTTTCTTTATTGGTTAACCCTAACTTCGCGGCCAGAGAATCAGCTCTTGCGTAATCTTTAGTACACAACAACCTGAGCGATTCTAAGGCATGCTCCATTCTTCCCATCGCATTTAATCGGGGAGCAATAATGAAACCGACTTCGTAGGTACCAATTTCTTCTTGATTAATACCCGCTTCTTTAAAAATCGACTGCAGTCCACATCTTTTTGTCTTTCTTAAAGCTTGCAGCCCGTATTTAGCAAAACTTCGATTGACGCCAATTAACGGCTCAAGATCCGCAATTGTCGCAATGGCAACGAGGTCTAGGTGATTGGTAACTGGTGACTGGTGATTGGCAACTGGTGATTGGCAACTGGTGATTAGCTGTCCGCCACTTTTTGTTTCTTGTATCTTGTTGCTTAAAAACCATGCAATTGCCGCTGCACAAACTTCTTCAGTATGAACCACTGCGGTGCAGTCTGGCTTTTCTCTTCCAAGCTGGTGATGGTCGCAAACAATAACATCCACCCCTAATTCTTTAGCAAACTGGATTTTCTCATTAGCAGTAATCCCATGATCTACTGTTATAAGCAACCTTAGTTTTGGATTTTGAGTCTTGAGTTTTGAGATTGAATCACGATTGAGACCATAACCCTCGGAAACCCGTTCGGGGATATAAGGAAGCACATTTTTCGTCAATTGATAAAGTGTTTCCCAGAGAATGGCTGTAGCACAAATTCCATCAGCATCATAATCACCATAAACCACCATTGCCTCGCCATTTTTTATTGCTTCACCAACACGTTTCACTGCTTTTTTAACTTCTTTTTCATCTATCCCTAAATCTCTGGCAGTAAAATTGGCAGGATTTTTAGGATTCAAAAATTCTTCTATTTCTTTCTTTGTTTTCAACCCACGGTTCTTGAGAAGAATTTTAATAATCTCCTCGCTTCGCATCTTTGCTTCTGTACCTTTTGATGTCTTGCTTAAAATATTCCACTTCATCGTGTTATAATTTTAGCACAAGCTAACGCTATGAATAATCCAAAACTCTCCCTTAGAATAATGTCAAACCGAGTGGCGGTTTATTTCCTTCGCTTCTTTAGAAAGGGATTCCTCGACACTGAGTGAAACCGAGGGGCTCGGAATGACAAGGAGGCAGAGAGGGATTCCTCCATGCGTCCCGATTAACATCGGGACTTAGTCGGAATGACATTGGACGGAAAGGAACTCATAGCCTGCTGACAGGTTTCATTTAGTCGGAATGACCAAGCTAAGAGGAATACTGCCAAAATGCTTAAAATCTTTTTTTCCCGATTACTAATTACTAGTCACCGAACACTAGAGAAAGGGATTCCTCGACTCTCCCGATGTACATCGGGGTCGCTCGGAATGACAAGGAGAAAGAAAAGGATCCCTTGACCCCGAGTGGAACCGAGGAGCTCGGAATGACAACGTGGTCGTCATCCCGAGTGAAGCGAAGCCAAGTCAGGCTTGGCGAAGCGAAATCGAGGGATCCCTTTCTTCTGCCGTATACTTAATTAATGCTTAAAAAATATTTTTATGTTTATATTCTTGCCAGTGAAAGTGGAACTCTATATATTGGGGTAACTAATGACTTAAAAAGAAGAATTTGGGAACATCAACATGATTTAGTCAAGGGTTTTTCGCAAAAATACGGTTGTCATAAGTTAGTTTATTTCGACTCGCAGAAAAGTCCGATGTACATCGGACAGAATGCGACAAACCTGCCTGCCGGCAGGCAGGGAAACAAACTCCTCCGACGTAACGTCGGAGTACCGCGTCAGCTTGCTGCGCGGTAGTTTATTATGAACAATACTTAGATTCACAAAATGCCATTTTGAGAGAAAAACAATTAAAAAAATGGAGAAGAGATAAAAAGGAATTACTTATAAAGAAAATGAATCCTGGGTGGAGAGATTTATCCCCTTCGATTATTTAGAAAGGGATTCCTCGACACTGAGTGAAACCGAGGGGCTCGGAATGACAAGGAGATAGAGAGGGATTCCTCCATGCGTCCCGATTAACATCGGGACTTAGTCGGAATGACATTGGACGGAAAGGAACTCCTAGCCTGCTGACAGATTTCATTTAGTCGGAATAACAAGATATTTAGTGTTATAATTTCCTCATGAAACAGGTGCTTTCCGAAGATTTGGCAAAAAAAATTCCTGCCCCGGTTTTTGAGATTTTCAAAAAATTTTCCCAAGCTGGCTACGAGATTTATTTGGTTGGTGGCGGAGTAAGAGATTTGCTTCTAGGACGCAAAGTTCACGACTGTGATTTCACTACCAATGCCACGCCGCAAGAAATCCAAAAGATTTTACCTGAGAGTTTCTACGATAATATCTTCGGTACAGTAGGAACAATCATTAAAACAGAAAAAGGAGAAGAAAAATATGAAGTTACGACTTATCGAACCGAGCAAGATTACACTGACAGACGCCATCCAGACAAAGTTAGTTGGGGAACTTCCCTTGAGGAAGATCTAAAGCGGCGGGAGTTAACCATTAATGCGATGGCAATAGGATATGTCAGGAATCAGGAAACCTTCTTACGTTCTGTTGGAACCTCGGAAAGGCAAGCAGGAATAAGCGAACAGTCTTTGGAATTAATTGATTTGTTCGAAGGACAAAAAGACTTAAAAAATAAAACAATCAGAGCAGTAGGAAATCCGAATGAAAGATTTAGTGAAGATGCGTTGAGAATGATGCGAGCAGTCAGATTTGCTGCCCAACTAGGATTTATTATTGATGCAGAAACTTTTTCTGCTATCCAACATAATGCTCCGTTAATAAATCAAATTTCCAAAGAAAGAATCAAAGATGAACTTTTCAAAATTCTTGAGAGTGACTTTCCCGCCGAAGGAATCAACCTGCTTTTAACTTCTGGTTTGCTACAATATATTATCCCTGAGTTGATTAAGGGTTATGGTCTTTCTCAAGCCAAACATCATATTTATGATGTTTGGACACACTCTCTGATGGCCTTAAAGTATTGTCCTTCAAAAAATCCCCTGGTAAGATTAGCTACTTTGATACATGATATTGGCAAACCGCTAGTGGCCAAGGGCGAGGGAGAAGAGAGAACTTTTTATAACCATGAAGTAGTCGGAGCAAAAATTGCCCGAAATATTGCCAAAAGACTAAAATTTTCTAAAAAAGAAGAAGAAAAATTAGTCACCTTGGTCCGTTGGCATCAATTCACGGTTGACGAGCGACAAACCGATTCGGCTATCCGACGTTTCATCCGCAATGTTGGCAAAGAAAATTTGCAAGATATGCTAGATTTACGGGTCGGCGACCGGCTCGGCGGAGGAGCAAAGGAAACTTCCTGGAGGCTGGAAAAATTTAAAAAAAGACTCATCGAGGTGCAAAAACAGCCATTTACTGTTGCTGATTTGAAAGTAAATGGTTTTGATGTTATGAAAATTTTTGGCATCCAGCCAGGTCCAAAAGTCGGCCAAATCTTAAATCTTCTTTTTGAAGAAGTTGTCGAGAAAAAACTAGAAAACACCAGAGAAAATCTGCTAGAAAGACTGAAACAAATCTCTCTTTAAAATTTACTTTCTTTTTTCTTTCAGCTCGTGCCAAATCACCAAAAGCGGGGCGGCAGTAAAAGTGGAAGAATAAGTGCCGGAAATAGTGCCAATAAGAAGAGCAAAAGTAAACCATTTGATAGTTGAACCGCCCAAAAGATAAAGAGCAATTAACATAAAAATAATAGTCATCGAATTGTTAATTGAACGAGAAAGAGTTTCCGTAACCGCTTTATCTACCAAATCCACAAAAGGAACTTTGGGAAAGAGCTTCCGCGATTCTCTGATTCTGTCATAAACAACCACGGTATCATGAACCGAAAAAGAAAGAATTGTCAAAACCGCTGTCACATATAAAGTATCAATTTCCACACCGGCAAAGTGCCCCAGTAAACTGAAGGTTCCTAACAAAACCAAGGAATCATGAAACATTGCCAAAATAGCGCAAACCCCAAACATTGGCTCTTTAAACTGTTTCCAGACATACAACAGAATAAACCCCGCCGCCAAAAGAATTCCCACAATAGTTTTTTTAATCAATTCCTTACCCAAAATCGGACCTACCGTGTCAAAACGAATTTCCTCTGGTTTTTCGCCAACTTTTTTGGCAACTGTCCCAATAATTGAGGAAACATCTTCTCGGCTAATTGGTCTTGCCTTGATCAAAATTCTGTTTTTGTCAGACATTTGTACTGAAGAATAATCAATATTCAACTCATTTAATGTCTCGCGTACCTTCTCGATATAATCTGTCCCGAATTGTTTAAACTCCAATTCCAGCATCGACCCACCGGTAAAATCTATTGAAGGTCGAAGTCCCCACTTTAGCAAGGAAAAAACTCCCGGCAAAATTACAATCGCCGAGATCAAAAAGTAAAGCCATTTAAAACGCATGAAATGCATACAATTTTTAATTTTTAATTTTTAATTTGAAATCAATTTTTAATATCATATTTTTTAAAAAACTTGTCCTGAGATTGTCGAAGGATTTAAACATTAAAACATTTGATATTGATTAAAAATTTCAAATTTTAAATTTAAAATTTTTTTATCCTCTGTAGAATACTCTAATTAATGTTCTCGTCACCACGATTCCCGTAAATAACGATATCGCTATTCCCAAAGCTAAAGTCAAAGCAAACCCCCTCACCATCCCCGAAACATTCAAAAAAGTCCAATTAAAAGGATTAAACAAAATAAAAGAGGTAATTAAGGTACAAACATTGGCGTCGCGAATTGAGTCCCAGGCGCGGCCAAAACCAAGCTCCATCGCTATTGGTAAAGGTTTACCGGCTCTTTTTTCCTCTTTCATTCTCTCAAAAATCAAAATATTAGCGTCAACCGCCATTCCCACTGAAAGCAAAAATCCAGCAATCCCCGGTAAGGTTAAAGTCACAGGAATCAGCTTATAAAGAGCCAAAGTTATCAGTCCATAATTAATTAAAGCCAAATCAGCCAAAAAACCCAGCTTGCCATAATAGGCAAACATAAAAGCCGCCACCATAAAAAGACCAATCATTCCTGCCCTAACGCTTTCTCTAACCGACTCTTCTCCTAAGGTGGCACCAATATTTCTTTGTTCAATTAACTTTATCGGCACGGGCAAAGCGCCAGCGTTAAGTTGGCTGGCAAGTTTTTTTGCTTCCGCCAAATCAAAGGATCCTCTAATAATGGCGCTCCCATTTGTAATTGGCTCCTCTACTTTGGGAACAGAAATAGGCAAACCATCAAGATAAATAGCGACCATTTTACCTACATTTTTGGTTGTTATTTCAGCAAACTTTTTTGCTCCTTCAGGACTAAATTCCAAACCGACAACCGGAGAACCAGTATTCTGGTCAAAGTTAACAAACGCACGTTTAAGATCCTTGCCGGTGAGATTTGTTTTCAAAAAAAATTCACCACTTTTGGAGGCTTCTGCCTGATTTGGGTTTTCCTCACGAAACTCCAACAAGGCAGTCTTCCCAATTAAATCAATTGCCTGATTAACATCCTTCACTCCAGGAAGCTCCACTATCAGCCGATAATCCTGATTTGTTCTGGCAGTTTGAACAGAAGATTCACTGACACCAAAGAAATTCACTCTTTTTTCAATATTCAACTGAGCTGCTTGTAAGGCGCTATCTCTGTCTTTCTCCTCGATTCCACTCATATCCGCGCTAAAAACCAGATGAGTACCACCTTGTAAATCAAGTCCTTTTTTAAGGTCAGCTGGTCGCCGCAAGTGAAGAAAGCCCAAAGAAATATCTGTTCCAAAACTTCTCGGTAAATCAATAATAATGGAAACAAAAGTTAGAAAAAGAATAAACCAGAGAACTGTTTTCCTTTTTTTCATTGTTTTTACTCTTTTTATTTAGCAAGAATTTATTTCGACTCGCAGAAAAGTCCGATGTACATCGGACAGAATGCGACAAACCTGCCTGCCGGCAGGCAGGGAAACAAACTCCCCCGATGTAACATCGGGATGCCGCGTTCCCGCCGTGGCGGGACTGGCCGGTAGTTTATTTTTTGAACTTTAAAAAATTTTCCGACAAGGGCAATTGTTTAGCCCCGGAAAAAAAGTAAGTAATTTTACCTTTTTCCGCCTCAATCTCTACTCTTACTTCATCTGAAGGTTTTATCCCAATTGATTTTACAAATTCAGAAGGAATAACCACTGCCAGAGAATTTCCTGTTCTAATCACTTTTTGAGTCATTGAGATTAGAGAAAGAGCTCCTCTTCGCTTCCAATAATCATCACTTTTCCCGATTCTAAGATAGAAAGCAAAAAAGGATCTCTTCTTTTCTTGCGAAAAATAAATTCTTCATCGGTCATCACCGTATAATTAATTTCCCTCCCTCTCTTTTCTTCCTCAGCTCGAACCAGAGAAGAAAGTTCTGCCATTACCACATCACCGACTACCAAAATATCAACCTCCTCTTCTTTTCTTGCTTTCCTCTCCACAAACTTGCTCGAAAAAACACAAAAATTTATTTTTCCAATTCGATGGCGGTTTTTGATAATCTGCTCCCCTAAACCGCTTTCCTTGGCAACAATCATCAAAAGCTCAAAATAAAAAGGGTAGTTTGGATTGACCCAATAATAGATACGGTTGCCACGCGGTTCTTTTTTCAAAACACCACAATTGTCAAGGTGAGAAAGTTCTCTTCTGATGGCATTAATTTCCTCGCCGGCCTTTCTGACCAACCCTCTCACATGATAAATTTCTGTCGGATTAGCAAAAAACAGTTTTAAAAGCTTAACCCGAACTCTCGAAACAACCAAATCTTCCAGCATTTTTCAGGGGCAGGCCAAATTCCGTCGGTTTTTAACAAACGGATTAATAATTAACTTTACCAGTTGTTGGTAAAATTTCTATCCAAATTGGACCACGATTAAATTTAATTTCTTTCCCCTTGTTGTCGTAGAATAAAGTTCTGTCGGTTCTTGATTTTTTGCTCCAAGTTCCTTCAATCACCAGTCCGTCTTGAAAGATCAACGCTCTACCAGTACCAACAGTAGTATAAAGAAGGTGTTTGTGTTCGTCCAACGGTCCTTTCTCCTGAGTAAATTGGATTACCACATTTTTGGCAGTCAACTGTTCCTTGGTATTAAAATCAATGTGGGGCGACCCACCGTTTGATCTTTTATATGAATTAGTCTGGCGATCATAATCCCAGCGAACCCGATAATCTTTATAATCCCGCCAAAAATCAAACTCTGGAGAAACTGCCCCAGAAGAAGGAGCATCTTCCTTGAACTGCCACATACGGAAATTTTTATCCCAAGGCACATTGGCATAATTCACGTCAGTCAAATTCCTCGCAGCCGCTTTCTGCCAAAGAGCATAGCTACTACAATACATTTGGTGTTCAGTGGCTACTTCGTGGCCTACCCGCGTCTCTTCTCTCCGACATTCTTTGATACCCAGAGCCCATTGATCCAAATCGCTCCATGTTTCCTTGTTTTTCCACCCATATTTCTCAATTTGGCAAAGAGCCTTTGCCCGCGGATCAACTGTGGGATCATTACATTGGCCGGCTCCGCCAACATGAACATACAACGGGTAATCTCCATATTCTGAAGCCCAATCAAGAAAATAAGTGCGCGCGCTCCTTACTGGTCCTAAATCATAATCACCTTGAAGGGCATAAGCAGCGTCGGCGCAATAGAAAACCGCCATAAATCTGGTAATTGCTCCCTCAGCAACCGCTTCATAAACAATATCCGCCTTACTTAATCCAGACTGAGGACGAGCATCAGTATGGTTCTCAATCATTACCACCAACGGCCTTCTCTTCTGCCAAAGTGCCTGCTCGGTTTTGGTAAATTTGGCTCCATTAAGCGGGCAAACCTGATCTTTTGGTCCGGTTAAAACCGGAAAATGCGAACCGCTCGAAGATCCGGAAGGAAGCGGCGACTGCACTACCGGAGGAGTAGTTTTTTTAGTAAAACTAAAAATTGCGTAAGAGACACCCGCTGAAAGCAAATAAATTCCTAAAAACAAAAACAAAAAATTTATTTTTTTCTTCATCTTTTTAGCTTAAAATTTAAATTTTTAATTTATTTCTTAATGTTATTATATCTCAAACTCATCGCAAAAAGACAGATCTGAGTAAATTTTAGTATACAAGAGAATTATACTCCTCAATTGCAGTTAAGTCACATAAAATTTATTCCGCCTCTGGTAAAACCAGTATACAACAAAAACTCACAACAAACATCAACTCTGAGTTTTTTGACAATCCTTACTTTTTCAATTTCTTGGCCGCCAGAACGGCTTGTATTTCTTCTTTGGAAAATTCAAAACCCGCCTCTTTCCCTTCCTTAACCGGTTTGGCGAAAACTCTAGTTGATTCCCTAGAATGTAGGCTGGTGATAACTAACCCGCTATCTCTACCGTCTAAAATAGCCAAGGCAAAACTCTGATTTCCTCCTGTTTCTGAAAAAGGATTATATCGAATAAAACCAATCTTTTGAATATGATTCAGACAATCCAAACTCAAAAGAGACAATCTTTTATCTAATTCCTCGTTTTTTTTCTGTTGATCCTTAATCTCGTCTAAAAGTTTTCCCAAAATTGAGCGAAAATCCTCGTCGCTAACTCCTTTGGTCAAACGATTAAAGGTTTTTATTAACCGCCAAAGCAAAAAAGTAATTGTTCCCAGCCAAAAAAAGATAACCAAACTAATCACCAAAGACATACTATTAGAAAAATCAAATAACACTTTAGTTCATTTTAAAGAGAAAGTGTTTTTATGTCAACCAAGCTTTGTCCTCTGTCTCTTTGTTTCTTTCTGCTAGACAGCAGCAAGTCTTGTTCTTGCACAGATTTGCTTCTTGTAGGCAAAGAGACTTTCTTTTTAGCCTTTTCTGTGCTAATGTTTATTTAGATGGCAAAGAAAACAAAAAAACAAAAAATGATTGCTGACTTGCGCAGACAAAAGCTGATGCTTTTACAAAAGCAACCGGTAAATTATGAATTACCAGAACAAACCAAAGCTCCACAATTAACAAACCAGCCAGCGCCTACCCATGATCAAACTCAATCTTTATATATCTATCCAATACAGTTGATCAAAAAAGACTTGACAAAAACGTTCCTCTTGTCCATACTGGCAATCAGCCTCGAAGTAGCTTTATATTTAATACTAAAGAGGCACCTGATTCCGGGTTTAGAAATCAAACTCTAACAAATTCAGCTAGCAATTCTCATCTGCCCACAAAAAAAGAAAAACATTAGATATCAAAAGAAATTAGATATTGGAAATTAGAAATTAGAAAGAAATTAAAGGTTTCTTTCTATCACAAAGAAGGGAGGTGAAAAGAATCTATGGTAACAATGTATTGCGTCAAGTGCCGTGCCAAAAAAGAAGTCGCCAATCCTGAGAGAGTGACGATGAAAAATGGCAAACCAGCATTGAAGGCAAAATGTCCAGATTGTGGAACCTCAATGTTCAAAATTGGTGCTGCATAAATTAGAAATCAGAGATTTATATAATAGCTTTACCCCCTGAACGCTTTTTGCTAAAGGGGGTTTTGGTTGGCTACTAGCGCTTTAGCTTGTCTTTTGGTAAGTTGCTTTCCTTGAAACCGGTAAAACTTGATTAGCCCCTCGGCTAAAGCATTTTCTCTCTTTGCCTTCTGATGATAATAAAGATACTGCTTTAAAAAACGATCCTTCTCTCCTGTTTTTAAGGGGTTAGGCTTCCTGACAATGGTAATCAAAGCCCAATTCGTCCGGGGCATGGGAGAAAATGCAGTCCTGCTAATTTTTTTGACAATTTTTACGGCAAAAAAAGCGGTAAAAAATTGGTCTTTTACCAGCTTAAAGGCAAATTTTAAAGGAACCAGAACAGAGGCCTCGCGAAATTTATAATTAATCATTCTCATGGTCAGTGGTTCAACAATTGAAGAGGGCAAACTGGCAACAATTTTGTTGAATTTCAAATTTTTTTCCAAAACCTTCAAGGCATTGCCAAAAATTACTTCCACGTTTGTGGGAAGAGTTTTTAAATCATTTCTAAACATCTCATCAATTTCAACAGCAATTACTCGACCTGCTTTTTTAGCGAGCTTTCTGGTAATTGTCCCCTTACCAGCGCCAATCTCTAAAACAATGTCGTTTTTTTTCAACGAAGCGCTTTCCACTAAATCTCTTATCGCTTCCTCATCCTGCAAAAAGAACTGATCAAGTAAATTTTGATTTTTTCTCATTCTCCTTTAAAATAGATATTATGAAAGAAATGTTCTTAATTGATTTTATCTCTTTTGCCAAATCAGTGCCAGAAATACTGGAAAAATCTGGTTTGAAAAAGTTGCTGGAAAAACAGAAAAAAATTATTTTAAAACCCAACCTGACAACCAACCTTCCCCCACCATGTACCACGCCGGTCCAGATGGTTGAAGAAGTAATTAAATTCTGTCAGAAAAATTCTCCGGCAGAAATTATTGTTGCCGAAGGCTCTGGCGGTTGTGACACCAAGACAGCTTTTGGTGATCTTGGTTATAACACTTTGGCAGAAAAGTACCAAATTAAACTGATTGATTTAAATCGGGAGGAAAGAATTCAACTGGAAAATCCCCAAGCAAAAGTTTTAAAAAAAGTCAAATTACCCAAGATAATTTTTGATAGCTTTTTTATTAATCTTCCGGTTCTAAAACAACACGATGAGGGAATTTTAACCTGTGCCACTAAAAATTTGTTTGGCCTTTATCTTAATCAAAGTTTAATCGGCCATTTCCTGCCCCACTGGTGGAACAAAAGCGAATTGCATTTCAAATATGGAGTTCAGCCGTCAATTTATGATCTTAATCTTTACCGACCCGCGAATTTTGTTTTAGTTGATGCTTCAGTTGGACAAAAAGGCAATGAAATTCATGGCCAACCTTGCCAACCACCGTTAAAAAAACTTTTTGCCGGTTTTGATAATCTTCAAGTTGACCGCTTTTGCGCACCCTTTCTTGACCTTGACCCCGACTCAATTCCTTACTTAAACTATTAAATTAGCAAAAAAATTAAAGTCGTAAAGAAATTCTCCTCTTACCCCTACTCAGTCTCCTTTGGTTTGTACTGCAAAGCTTCGGCAATGTGTGAAGCATTAATATCTTCCTCCCCAGCTAAATCAGCAATTGTTCGGGCAACTTTAATTAAACGATAGTAAGAACGGGCGGAAAGTTGAAAAGTGGTTACTGCTTGTCTCAAAAGATTAGTACATTCTTGAGAAAGTGAACAAAATTCTTTTACATCTTTTGTACTCATTTCTGCGTTGCAGGTAATTTTTGTTCGTTTAAATCTTTTTGTTTGAATATTCCTTGCTTTTTGTACCTCTTCTTTTATTTCATTTGAGCTTTTCTCTTTGCTCTTGTCCATATTGGTAAGCTTTTCCACTCTGACAGCAGGCACCTCCAAGTGCAAGTCTATCCGATCCAAAATAGGACCAGAAATTCTCTTGCGATATCTTTCTATCTGACCGGGCAAACAAGTACACTTTTTATCCGGACTGCCGTAAAAACCACAAGGACAAGGATTACTTGCCGCTACCAGAATAAATTTTGCCGGAAAGATGAGTGTTCCTGCTGCCCGAGAAATAGAAACAAAACCATCTTCCATTGGCTGACGTAATGCTTCCAGAACATGCCGGGGAAATTCCGGAAATTCATCCAAAAACAAAACTCCTCGATGCGCCAAAGAGATTTCTCCCGGCATAGGGTGACTGCCACCTCCAATCAGACCAATTCGGCTGACAGTATGGTGGGGTGCCCGAAAAGGACGAAATTTGATAATCGAATCACCGGCTGGCAGATTGCCGGTAATCGAATAAATTTTTGTCACTTCTAAGGCTTCTTCTTCGGTTAAGTCCGGCAAAATCCCTGGTAATGCTCTGGCAATCATTGTTTTACCAGCTCCGGGAACTCCGCGAAGAAAAATATTATGACCCCCAGCGGCCACAATCGTCATTGCTCTTTTTGTTTGTTCTTGACCGGCAATATCAGAAAAATCAAATTCTGCGTCAACTTTTGTTTGTATTTGGGCAAAATCTAGAGTCTGCGCTTGAGGAATTGCCTCAACCCCATTTAAATGCTTAAACAAATCAAGCAGGGAAGAAACTGGATAAATTTCAACACCTTGAACAACTGAAGCTTCCTTAGCATTGACTGCCGGCAAAAAAATTCTTTTAAAGCCCTTTTCTTTGGCTAACATTGCCATTGCCAAAACACCGTTGGTATGACGCAAAGAGCCATCAAGTGAAAGTTCTCCCAACAACAATGCATCTTTGAGGTCAGCGCGAACTTGCTCCCAGCCCAAAAGAATTCCGATGGCAATGGGTAAATCAAAGGATGGCCCTGTTTTAGGTAAATCAGCCGGAGACAAATTAACAGTGATTCGTCTGTCGGGAAAATCTAACCCGGAATTCTTGATCGCGCTTCGTACTCTTTCCTTTGCTTCTTCAATTGCTTTGTCGGGAAGTCCAACAATGGTCAAAGAAGGCAAACCAGAAGAAGAAACATCAACTTCTACCTCAATTGGCACACTTTCCAATCCTACTGTCGCACCGGAAAATACTCGGGCAAGCATATTTTAATTATTTCATAAAACAAAAACATTGTCATCCGAAGAAGATATTTTCCAAGACTGAAGTAACATTCTGCAGTAACCTTTAGTCTAACAACTGAGAAATTTGTGACTTAAAACTAGAGAAATCTTCGTAAACAAAACCCTTCATTCCCAGCGATTGGGCAACTTCGACATAACTTTCTTTTCTTCCGATAAAAACACAGTCTTCGGGTTTAACTCCCAATCTTTCGCAAGCTAAAAGAAAAATTTTTGGATCTGGCTTAGAAAGTTTCTCTTTTGAAGAAATAATCATCACTTCAAAAAGCTTTTCCAATCCCCAATCTTTGACCAGTTTTTCTGTCAGTCTGCTTAAACCATTATTAATGAAGCCTAATTTCAAATCCTTTTTCTTTTCTTTCAAAAATTCTATCAAAGGAAGATTTAATTCTCTCTCTGACACCAGCATCTTTAGAATTTCATCACTGTTTTTGTGATAGTATGCTTCTAGCCTTTTCCAAAATTCTTCTTCTGGTATTTCTCCGTTTTCTGCTTGATGCCACATTTCAACATCAGAAAAAATGGGAACATAATACAGACCTTTATGTAAGGCAACTACTCCACCAAAGTCAAAAATAATAGCTTTCATTATTGTTTTCAGAGGTATTTTCCTTGATTCTAAGCCAATTTTGTGCTAAAATCAAGTCGGTTGGAAGCCGGGAAATTAGTCCGATGTTATATCGGACAGGAAAGTCCGGACAGCCGAAAGCAGGGTGCCCCGATGAAAATCGGGGGACTCCGATATTATATCGGGGGCCAGTAAGAGCAACAGTGACGAATCGGGTGGCGCCGAATGAAACGACCAAGCGTCTGGGTACTTACTTTTAACGGGTTTACCTCTAACGGGTTCACCTCGAAAGGGGTTCATCTCGAAAGGGGTTCACCCCGAGCGAAGCGAGGGGCAATCCTCCCCGCTGCAATCTGCGACTGACTCACTATAAGGAAGCTTTCCCGAGAGTCAAGGCCCAGAGCATTAGATAGATATTTCTTAAACAGAATCCGGCTTACGAGCTTCCAACCGCTAAAGCTTCAGAATAGAATCCTTCGCTTAATAAAGGACTCTTTGAATTTAGAAAGTGTCTTTAAAAATCAATTATAATTAAACTATCTGTGCAATTTTTAGTTAATTATTCTCAAGAAAAAGACATTCAAAATTATCTCAACGCTGGTTGGAAATTCACCTATGCCAAGCATGGACGAAAAGATCTTCCAGAAAAATTACTCCAGAATTATCCTCAAGAATTTAAAAACAGATTATTAGAAGCAAAAACAAAAATTGTTGCTGAAAAGATTGTCAAGGACTTTTTAGATAGTCGTTCAGAAGATTTCAAACGGATAACCAAATTAGTAATCAAAGTTTGCCAAGAAGTATTGGACGAAGAAAAGCAAAACATAATTGATCTGCTGCAAGAAATTTATCAAAAACCTTTCCCTTTTGAAAAAATTACTGTTTACATCACCACTTTCCCTATTTGCCCTTACAATTACGAAGAGAGATGGTTTATGGTATACAGAAATATGAATATCCCTGGCTTTATAAATACTGCTAAACACGAACTAAATCATTTTATGTTTTATTACTACTATTTAGACAAGCTTATCAAACAAAAAGTTTCTTTAGAAAAAAGAGAAAAGTTAAAAGAGGCGTTAGGAATTTTTAGTAATCCCGAAGGCAATGATAAACCGAAGGTTAAAGAGCTCGAATCTTACTTGAAAACACTTAAAGGTAAAGCTATGGACGAGATTATTAGTTTAGCTATTAAGTCAAAATATCTTTAAACAGAATCCGGCTTACGAGCTTCCAACCCTTTATCTTGGGAACCTTAAGAGAAACGAGGATTTAGTTATTTAATCATCTTGAAGTAAGAATTTCCCGAACAATTACCTCAATTACAATAAACGTAGGAATTGCCAGAAGAGCGCCTCCAATCCCAGCAAGTTTCAACCCTATTGCCAAGGACAAAATTGAAATTAACGGATTCACTCCGGCAATTTTCTTCATTACTCTTGGAACAAAAATTGAATTTTCTAACTGTTGAACCAAAAAACACCAGCCAGCGGTAGCCAGAGCATGAAAAGGAGAAATTACCAAAGCGATCATAATTGCGGGCAAGGCAGACAAAGTAGGCCCAATAGTAGGAACAATTTCCAAAATGAAAGCGAGAATGGCCAAAGGCAAGGCAAAATCAAGACCAATTATACGAAAACCAATATAATCAAGAATGCCCACAATTAACATTAAAAATAATTCTCCTCTAACCCAGCTTCCCAAACGACCTTCAATCACCCGAATTGTCTTCTCTATTTCTTTTTCTTTTTCTTCTCCAAAAAGAACAACTAAATATTGATCAAGTTTCTTTCGCTCCAAAAGAAGATAAAAAGTCAAAACAGCAAGAGCAAAAATTTCCACCAGATTAGAAAAAACATTGGTAATGAATTTAATCAGATTGACTGGTACAGACGTAAGCTGGCCAAGCTGGCTGGAAAGAATTTTTTCATCAATACCCCAAAAATTAAATTTTCTAAAAAGGTCGGGAATCTTGTTTATTAGGGCTGAGGTCTGATCAACCAAAGGTGGCACTATCCCCCACAAACCCAAACCAAGAATAATTAAAATCACCAAATAAATCATCATAATTGCCAGCCAACGCGGAATTCTTAATTTTTCCAATCGTCTGATTGAAGGATTGAGCGCCGACATCAAAATAGTAGCGATAAACAACCCCAAAAGAACCTGCCTGATTTGATAAAGGAGCCAAAGAAAGATGACAAAGACAGCAGTAAAAATAATTGTCCGGTGAGAAATTTCAATTTTTCTAGGCATACTCTTTAAAAATTCCAAACCCCAAGCACCAAATTACAAACAATAATCAATTTTCAAAATTCAAATAACCAAAACGTTTTGAACATTAGGCATTAGAATTTGGGGTTTGTTTGATCATTGGAATTTGGTTATTAATTATTAGCCTTACTATACCAACTTTTCACCAAATTTTCCACTTCTGTCTGCCAACCCTCTTGGGTTATGTCAAACCAATTTATCCGTGGGTCTTTTTTAAACCAAGTCATTTGCCTACGAGCATAATTGTGTTCATCGAATTTCCACCGGCAAATGACTTCTTCTTTTGTCAATTTCCCTGCAAAATAATCTTTCCACTCTCTATAACCAAGAGTTGACCCTAATACTGAATTTTCCCAAT
>Ga0078972_1005332_pt1 | contig 32852 bp, 28 predicted proteins | sample YelNatPaOPGAMG01_FD_67568 | JGI IMG/M metagenome (GOLD analysis project Ga0078972, IMG submission 67568) | Hot spring thermophilic microbial communities from Obsidian Pool, Yellowstone National Park, USA - OP-RAMG-01 (SPADES assembly) (version 2) | ecosystem: Environmental > Aquatic > Thermal... | reverse complement strand
TATTGGTTTTCTAAATGAAGATGCAAAATGACCGTTGCCTTTTGACCATGGAATGGAGCATATCAACCCAACGAGGCAAAAACAGAAAAACAACACATCTCGCAAAAACGCTTTCACTAATCAATCTGGTTTTTTACTTTGGGTAACCGCTTTTACTAAAGCAAGTGCCATTGGTTGCACGCAACGATATAGTGAGCCCACCGCTTGATTTAACTTCGCATTGCGTTACAACATTGGTTTAATTTTTTGCAAAGATAAATGTTCTATCCCCTTTTTCGCAAATGCTTTGAAACTCCTAAATCTTAAATAAGGTTTGAGAATAATAATATCCCCATGCTCTTTGCCATCCATCCGCCGATGGTTGACCTTTTCTCAACACGACCACAATGGCGCTCGCTGCATTGGAAAGAATCGTGAACCCTTGCAACATCTCTCTTTCCTTTTTCCGAAAGGGTTCGTCTGGCGATTTTCATTTTTTTAAATGCTCAATGACAAGAAGTATCCTTTATCAAAACCATAATGACCAACAGAAAACGTTTTTTTTCGATGGTTTCCGTGATGCAGTTTCAACAGATCAATGCACACTTGGCGCAACCGTTCCACTCTTTCTGCTGCAACCGCAACTTGACAAAGGCAGGCGAATGCGTTATTTGTTGTTTGGTAACGCCACCGTGGTGGTCATTATGACTTTGTCGCTCGCCTTTATTGTATAAAATCAATGGTAAAGCTCCTTTTGAAATTGCCATCCGTGTTAGATTGAAGATGAAACGGCTTCATATGTAGCTAATACGTAAAAACCTTTGATTAAGATGATTTTATAAGCCTATTATCTTAGAATAATCTACGGCTAAAGTACGGCTAAAGTACGACGAAAAGGTATCAGAATGGACGTTCAGGTAGTATTAAAAAATGATGTATTGTTGAAAGAAAAGCATGACGAAAAAGATGCCAATGTCTCTAAGGACAATGTTATGATGGAACGGTGATATCGGATCATTTCGCACAACCAACCTTTGCTCTAAATCAACAAGAAACAAATGTATTCCGAAAAATTAAAAAAAAGATTCATTGGAATCGGGGTAATTGATTTTAAATGCGGTTGCAAGGACTTTTAAAAGCCTTTTAAAACCAATGAATGAGTTCAATTCAAAAAATAAAATCCGAAGGCTTTTCTATTAAACTATTTTTTATACTCAGCGCCAAAAGCAGGAGGATATCTTTACTTTTTTATACAGAACGGGCTGCTTTTACGGCTGCTTTGACATGGTTCCTGTCGTTGATCTGAGCGATGGATAACGAAGGAAAGAAAAAGAGGGTATGAATCGTTTCAAATTGAAAATCATTGCACTATCAGAGGGGAAAATGTATGCAGATAGACTCTTTTCATAGAAAAAAGGAACAACGATTCAAGTTCAATTTGTTTTGTTGCTTACAACTATAATGCATGTAATTAATTGATTGGTAGTATTTAATAGCTTAAATGGTGATGTTTTTATCCTTTTTAACATCAAAAAAGAATATTGCTTCAAAACAATTGGTACATTTGTCCACTGAATTTGAAACTGAAGCTTTGTATTTGTACCAGATTACGTAAAGGAGATTCAACGCATTCCGCCAAATTGAACTAAGCTTCAACCGGAATTTTGTTGCCGATTCAGAGAAAAAGAAAGAAATTGTTTTTAGAAAGTATCGGTAAAACCATTTAATAAAGGATGTTTTCGAGACGTTAATCAAGTTGTTTATATTCGTTGAAGTCAAAACAGCAGCATTTAATAACTACAGTAAACATACTCAATCAAAATAAATAAAAGATATGGCAAAGAACAGAGGAGCCGTGGTGGTCAATGTTGAACGATGTAAAGGCTGCCATTTATGTGAAGAGGCATGTCCCTCCGATGTGCTGGAAATGAACCAAAAAACCAACTCGATGGGTTATCATTATGCTTACATGGCTAATGAAGAAGCATGCACGGGGTGTGCGGTGTGTGCTTATGTTTGTCCGGATGCTTGCATTACCGTCTATCGAGTAAAAAGTTGATGTGATATGGAAGAAATAAAATTGATGAAAGGAAACGAAGCCGTAGCAGAAGCAGCGATACGATGCGGATGTGACGGTTATTTTGGCTATCCGATTACGCCTCAATCAGAAGTGTTGGAAACATTAATGGCTTTAGAGCCTTGGAAAAAAACCGGCATGGTGGTGTTACAGGCAGAGAGTGAAACGGCATCTATTAATATGGTGTACGGTGGCGCTGCTTGCGGCAAACGTGTGATGACATCGTCATCAAGTCCGGGGATTAGTTTGATGCAAGAAGGCATTTCATACATTGCCGGAGCCGAATTGCCATGTGTGGTTGTGAATGTAACAAGAGGAGGGCCTGGATTAGGGACTATTCAACCAAGTCAGTCAGATTATTTTCAAACAGTGAAAGGCGGTGGACACGGTGATTACAAGTTGATAACGCTGGCACCTGCATCGGTGCAGGAAATGGCTGATTTTACCTGTTTAGCTTTTGACATTGCCTTTAAGTATCGAAATCCTGTGATGGTTTTGTCTGACGGATTGATTGGGCAGATGATGGAGAAAGTTCAACTTCCCGATTATAAACCACGCATGACCGAAGATGAAATCAGAGCGCTTTATCCTTGGGCAACTTTAGGCAAAAAAGGACGTCCGGATCGGAACATCATCACGTCACTGGCCTTGGTGTCGGAGGAAATGGAAAAAGTGAATGATCGGTTACAAAAAAAGTATCGTGAAGTGGAAGCCAATGAGGTTCGTTACGAAACATATCAATGTGACGACGCAGACTATCTAATGGTAGCATTTGGATCGACAGCGCGTATTTGTCAAAAATCCGTTGAATTGCTGCGCCGAGAAGGTATCAAAGCCGGTTTGTTTCGTCCTATTACGCTTTATCCGTATCCATCAAAGGAACTGTTTCATTATGCGGATCAGGTGAAAGGTATGCTTTCGGTGGAGATGAATGCAGGTCAAATGGTCGAAGACGTTCGTTTATCCGTTAACGGAAAAGTTCCGGTTGCGTTTTATGGTCGTTACGGCGGAATGATTCCTACCCCTGAGGAAATTGTCAACGCATTGAAAGATAAATTAATGAGATGATTCTTTCACGTGAAGTAAAACGGGAAGAATAGTCTGTTTTAAACTAAAAAGTATGACACTCGAAGAAATTATACAACCAGCGAATAAGGTGTACGGGAAAACACCTTTGCTTACCGATACTCCCATGCATTATTGTCCGGGATGTAGTCATGGCGTTGTGCATAAATTAATAGCCGAAGTGATTGAAGAATTAGGAATTCAGGAAATCACCATCGGCATTGCTCCGGTTGGATGCGCTGTTTTTGCCTACAATTATATTGATATTGATTGGCAGGAAGCAGCACACGGAAGGGCTCCTGCTCTTGCTACGGCGGTGAATCGTCTGTTGCCGGACAAATGTGTATTTACTTATCAAGGAGATGGTGATTTAGCCGCTATTGGGACAGCCGAAACGATTCATGCCTGCAATCGTGGTGAAAACATAGCCATCTTTTTTATCAACAACGGAATATATGGGATGACCGGAGGTCAAATGGCACCTACGACCATTGAAGGCATGGTGACTTCCACATCGCCGGCCGGAAGAGATGTTCACTTGGCAGGCTTTCCATTGAAGATTTCAAATGTATTGACCTTGCTCGACGGAACGTGTTACGTGACGCGTCAGGCTGTGCATACTCCCGCTACAGTGGTTAGAGCAAAAAAAGCGATTAAAAAAGCTTTTGAGAATACACTGGCAAAAAAAGGAACATCGGTTGTTGAGATTGTTTCGACCTGTAATTCGGGTTGGAAAATGACTCCTCATCAGGCAAACCAATGGATGGCCGAGCACATGTTTAAAGAATATCCGTTGGGGGATTTAAAAGATCGTTGAGTGTATTTCCCGGGATGAGAAAAATCTTTTGGGTTGCATGATGCACAGATGGCGTGCTCAGTAAGCTGATTCGGAAGTGAAAATCGCCTGCAGAAAGTTATGTTAATCGAAAGAGAACCGAATGGATGACCTTAAGGCAATACCAAACGGGCTAATCGCATCCAAGAAGCTTCTTAATAAAATAAATACAGGCTTATGAAACGAGCCATCAAACAGCTTAAGATCAAGTGACTGTTTATTAGGCATGTTTCATATATTCGTAGCGTTAAAAAATATTAATCATATGAAAGTAGAAATAATCATTGCCGGTTTTGGAGGGCAGGGTGTTTTATCTATGGGTAAAATTTTAGCTTATTCGGGTTTAATGCAAGGGAAAGAGGTAACCTGGATGCCTTCTTACGGTCCGGAACAACGAGGCGGAACGGCAAACGTGACAGTCATTCTCAGTGATGAAAAAATCAGTTCTCCTATTTTGCACGAATACGATGTTGCCATCATTCTCAATCAGCCTTCTCTTGATAAATTTGAACCACGGATCAAGAAAGGAGGCACGTTGTTGTATGACGGACATGGATTTGTGCGCGAACCTAATCGGACAGATATTAATATTTATCGGGTTGATGCATTGGAAACATCTATTTCAATGAATATGTCGAAGGCATTCAACATGTTTATTTTAGGTGCTTTGTTAAAAATTAATCCAATGGTTGAATTTGAAAACGTTCTGTTAGGATTGAAAAAATCACTTCCCGAAAGGCACCATCATTTGATTGGTCAAAATGAAATGGCGCTTCGCAAAGGGATGGAAATTGTGACTCCCGTTCATCTTATTTAAACAAAAGCTGTTTGAATCATTAACAAACATGATTTGATGAAAAAATAGCATTAAATTGCGCTCTACATGATACAACTCAAGAAAAAAGTGTATATTTGCTTAGAATTTTTTGGTTGAATCATTGTTGAGAAAGTATGATTTGCTCTTTTTTTAGCTGTATTTTGCTTCATAATCGGTTTCTTTTATGAGGAATTTTTTTTATGTCAGCAAATCATATCAGGTGAAGAAGTGATCGGTTGTTGAAACCCTCTGCAATGCCATTCAATTCACATTGAAAAAAAGTAACATGTTGTCATTATTGTGAGGGAGGAGGTTCGTACGTCTTTTTAAGTTGTGAAATAGGAGAGCAGTGACCTTTATTCATGCGCAAGTTACGAATGGTTTTGACAAGTTTCCTTATTCAATGTATTAACAATGGAAATAAACGGATGACACGAATCATCATATCACTTTTGCTTAAGAAAATCGAGGTTCTATCCAGTGAGTTGTATTTTGACCTAATTGAAAAAAATAATTTGAACAGATGAAAAATCTTGATAAGATACAAAAATATATCTCATTGACAGTTGTTTCACTCTATTTTTTGGCAGGGGCTTATTTGTTGACATGTCAGCGTTGTATCTCTTTAATGCACCGTGAGTTTCGCGTAATTTTTGGGATCGTGCTTATTTTGTATGGTGGCTATCGTCTTGCAAGAATATTATTTATCAAAAAAACTGACGATGACGATGAAGAATATGATGAAGAAGATGAGCAGCAATAAAAACAATCTTAAAAAAACCACAAGTATGAGGTACTCTTTTTTTCATTACCATGCTCTTTGGGTGATTTCTGTCTTGAGTGGCTTGTTCCTTTTATCAAGCTGCAATACCAAGCCATCCAAACAAACCGATACGTTTACATCGGGACGCATCAAATTGGGTATAGACGATTCATATCGTTTGATGATGGAATCTCAATTGCAAGTTTTTACCAGTATTTATCATTCTGCATCGTTCGATACCATATTTAATGATGAAACGGATATCAAAAATTTGTTTTTGAAAGATTCGATACCTGCTATGGTCGTTAGCAGTCCTTTGACAAAAGAAGAAACAGACGCTTTGTTGAGTCAGCACTATGTGCCTCGTACCACAGTGATAGGGAAAGATGCGATAGCGTTGATTTTGAATAAGGACAACAAAACGAATAATTTTCTCTACGATCAGGTGCATGATATTTTTACCGGTAAGATTACCAAATGGAGTCAGATTGATCCAAAAAATCATTTGGGTGATATCAGTGTTGTTTTTGATAAACAAGGCTCGTCCAACATCAAATATTTTATGGAAAAATTTAAACTCACTAAATATCCATCTTATTTTGGAGCTACGAAATCAAATCATGATATTATTACGTACGTTCAAAACCATAAAAATGCGATCGGTATTTTAAGTGTCAATTGGATCAGCGATCCTGAGGATTCTGTTTCAAACAACTTCTTAAAAAGGATTCAGGTAGCCGGTGTCACGTCCTATGCCGGTTCGACAAGTGCCAATACGTTTTATCAACCTTACCAAGCATACATTGTGTACAAATATTATCCTTTTACCCGTGATATCTTATTTATCAACAGACAAACTTACGATGGATTAGCCACAGGCTTAGATGCCTTTTTGGCCGGAGATAAAGGGCAACGGATTATGTTGCGATGTGGATTAGTGCCGGCTACAGCACCAGTTACCATCGTGCAGATTAAGCATTAATAAATCAATTTTTAATATCAATTTTCAATTCAAAACATGGAGGAGCCCGTTTTATGGTAAGGAAACTTAAAACAATTGCTGTTGTTAGTCTCATTTTCATTGTCCAAGGGTTAATGAGCAAGTCAAATGCTCAAACACTTGATAATGCTATTGCATTAACACATAGTGAACAATTTATTGCTGCTGAAAAAGCCTTTCAGTCATTGATCAGTCAGCAGCCTCAAGATGGAACCAATTATTTCCATTTTGGGCAGTATTACATTCAACGTTACTTAGCCGACACGGCTGCCGTATCGCTGAAGAAGTCGATTAGTGAAGCCACCGATCAATTTAATCAGGGGATCAAAGTTGACCCGAATAATCCTCTTAATTATGTCGGTTTAGCAGAGATGGCATTGTTTCAAAAAGATTCTATCAAGGCCAATCGTTATTTTGCACAAGCCATTGATTTTCTTCCTGGCAAACACAAGAAAATTAAAATGGAAAAGAGTCAACAAGCTGATGTGTATACGAAAATGGCTGACGCTTATGTGTTGAGTCTTACCAAGGACACTACTGCTATTTTTAATTATTTGAGAATGGCCGAAAAGCTGGATCCGAAAAATTACGAAATTTATTTAGTGAAGGGAGATGCCTATTTCTATATCTTAAATGATGGATCAAATGCCATTTTCAATTACAATCTGGCATCCAAATACAATCCCAATTCACCATCGGCACAATTGCGTATCGGACAATTATGGGTTCGTTCCAAAAATTACAGTGATGCATTAACGACTTATTTGCAAGTAATTAAAATGGATCCTTCCTTTGCTCCGGCTTACAAGGAATTAGGCTTTTTGTATGCAAGTAAAGGCGATAATGAAAATGCCAAAATTTATTTTCAAAAGTTCTTGCAGTTATCTTCCGGAAATGTTGAAGCACAATTGCAATACATCAATACCTTGTTTTCGTTAAATGATTATCAGGAAGCTGCTGTTCAGGCTGCCAATGTGTTGAAAACCGATAGCAGCAATGTAGATTTGTATCGTGCGTTAGCATATTCTGATTATGAACTTGGGAAAATAGATCAAGCCAAAAAAGAACTGGAAGACTTCTTCAAGAAAACGAATCCGGACAACATCAGAACGTCTGATTACGCTTATTATGCCAGAACCTTAGCCAAATTAAAACAAGATTCATTGGCAGGAGTCTATTTCTTAAAAGCCTACAAATCGGATACAGCTCAAACAAATTATTTAACCGAAGCAGCCAATGTTTTCAACGAAGGCCGTTGTTATAAAGAAGCAGCCAAGGTATATCAGAAAAAAATTCAATTAGGAGTACAAACGTTAGCCGATTATTTTTATTTAGGCTATGACTATTATGCCGATAATAATTTTCATAAATCTGATTCAGCATTTGCCACATTGATTCAAAAGGTACCGACGTATATACCGGCCTATCTTTGGAGAGCCAGGGCTCTTTCAATGACTGATCCTGACACAAAAACAGGCGCTGCATTTCCTGCGTACCAGCAATTGATTGCAAAAACGGACAGTGATGCTTCAAAATACACACAAGAAAGAGCGGAAGCATTTTCGTACATGACTTTCTATTATTTCCTACAGTACTCTCAAACCAAGTCGAAAGATGCGGCAATGCAAGCGTTGAATTACGGAGAAAAGGTCTTAGCCATTAATCCAAATGATGAAAAAGCAAAAGAGATCATCGATAATATTAAACGTAATTTAAAAGCTGCTGAAAGACCAGCGAATAAATAAAACGATCATAAAAAGTAGAATAATAGTGTGCAAACGATTCTGATTCAGATAAAACATTAATTCACAAATGAATGAATGGAAATAAAGGATCGTTTGCTCATTATTTTTTTGATCTTTTCGAGAAGAATATCATTAAAAGAAAAGTTATAAAAATAAATGAAGTAAAAAAAATCAGAAAACAGCCGTGCACGATCATAGAATAACGAATATTTTTTATCTTTGTGCCGTAAGAAAAACCATTATCAATTCAAACCATTAAATTTTTTTACAATGAGCAAGACAAATCAAAAAAAAGATCAGACTTTGGGAGATGCTCTTAGATCTACGCTAACTATTGTGGTTATGCTCGTAGCATTGGTAGTATCCATTTTAGTTTTCATTTACGTGATGGGGAATCCCATCAATTTTGAAGGAGGAAACCCTGCCGGTCGTCCACTTCAAGGGAATTATCTGGGGATCATTTATAAAGGGGGTGCTATTGTGCCTTTATTGATGACCATCAACTTAATTATGCTTACGTTTGTTATTGAACGTTGGATTTCATTAAGTGTAGCCAGAGGGAAACGTCGTTTAAATGTGTTTTTGAAGGATGTTCAAAAACAAATTGACAATGACAAAATCGATGAAGCTATTGCACTTTGCGACAAACAAAAAGGTTCGTTAGCCAATGTATTGCGTGAAGGGTTAGTACGTTATCGAGAGTTGCAACATGCAGAAGGAATGGACAAAGATCAAAAGATTGTGGCATTGCAAAAAGCTTTTGAAGAAGCTACGGCTCTTGAATTGCCGGCATTGTCGCGTAACTTAGTGATCATCTCAACCATTGCTTCAATTTCAGTGTTAACCGGTCTTCTGGGAACAGTGTTGGGGATGATTCGTGCATTTGCTGCTTTGGCAAGTTCAGGTGCTCCTGATGCAATCGGGCTTTCAACCGGTATTTCAGAAGCTCTTGTAAATACAGCATTTGGTATCGGTGGTTCGTTGTTGTCGATTGTATTCTTTAACTATTTTACCACTAAAGTGGATAACTTTACGTATAAAATCGACGAAGCCGGATTTACATTAGTTCAGTCGTTTGCAGCTTCCACGAAATAAAGAGGAATCAGCAGGCGGATTTATTACAATGACACAAAAAATTGATAAAATAATAATTCCATGCCAAAAATAAAATCGGTCGCAAGATCTCCACATGTCGACATGACGCCGATGGTGGACTTATTTACGCTGCTCCTTACTTTTTTCCTGTTAACAGCTGTGTTTATCCCTATGGAACCGGCTCAAATAACAATACCGACTTCAGTTTCGGCGAAGTCAGTACCGGATCATAACTTAATGACAATTTACATTGCACCAAATAAAAAGATATTTTTTAATTATGACAACGGGCAAGATACTTCTTACCACTACCGTGCGCAATTGCTCGAAGATATGGGTAAGCAGTATGGTATCAAATTTACTCCTGCTGAAATAAAACATTTTTCAAATGCAGGAACTTTTGGTCTTCCCATGAAAGATATGAAAGCTTGGCTTAATGTTAAGAATGCTAAAGATGCCGAACAAATGCAGACAGGCATTCCGATGGATTCTTTGGACAACCAGTTAGCGTGGTGGGTTCGGATGGCACGTACCGTGAACCCGTATGCTGAGGTAGCCATTAAAGCTGATGGTGATGTTGAGTTTCCAGTCATTAAAAAAGTACTTGATCTGGTTCAAAGTAATGGAGTAAACAGGTTTGACTTTATAACTACCTATGACAAAGAAGAAGTCGGACTGAATGATTTACCGAAGTGATACTTCTAACATGAAACGATCAAATAGATTAAATAAAAAAATATGGCTGAGATAATTCAAGAAGAAAAAAGGCAAAAAGGAGGTAAAAAAAGACCCCGGAGAGGTGTTGCTCGTGTGGACATGACTCCGATGGTGGACTTGATGGCTCTTTTACTTACTTTCTTTATGCTGACCACAGCATTCAGCAAACCCAAAGTAATGGTGATTACAATGCCTGAGAAAGAAGACAAGCCTCACGATCAGCCTAAGATTGCGGCAAATCGTACGCTCAATATCCTTCTGGGAGACAGTGATCGTGTCTATTATTATATGGGTGTAGCAGATCCAAACAAGCCACCGCTACCTGCATTAATTCCAACTAATTTCAGTAAAGACGGTCTCCAAAAGATCTTGCTCGAAAAGAACAAAGACCTTTTTACCAAAATTGCTGAATATAAAGAAGCGCGGTTAAAAGGAAAAATTGTTGTCGCTGACACGACTGCCGATGATTACATCAAGCAGTTGAAAATTGACGATAAAGTTGGGCCAATTGTTCTTATTAAGCCTGATGCAAAGGCAAAATATAAGGATGTAGTAGCTGCTATTAATGAGATGGCTATATGCAATATTGCAAGTTATGCAATTGTTGATTTAAGCCCTACTGAAAAGGAAATGCTTAAATCTGCCCCTCGGTAGTATATGATTATTAATACTGAAATTTGAATGGTTATGACTAATGAAAAACAGTATGTAGAATCACTAGAGGAAATGGTGTTTAAGAACCGTAATAAAGAATATGGTTCTTATCAATTGCGTAAAAAATATAAAAAATATATTCTTATTGCATTAGCTTCAGCACTTTTCCTTTTTGGGATTGTAATTATTTACCCTTTGATCAAAAGTATTTTGGAACAGGGTAGAGAAGGAAGACAAACACAAACGGAAACTACCGTACAGTTGATAAATCCTAATGATGTGCCGCCACCTCCGCCACCTCCGCCACCACCAAAACAATTGATTCAACAAGTCAAATTTGTGGCTCCGAAGGTAACAACGGATACGACACAGGTCACAAAGGATTTTGGTAAACAAACAAAATTGAATGAGACCGTCAATCAATTACCTCCTCCTCCGGAAGTGAAAAAACAGGAAGTAATTGAAACGCCTAAACAAGACAATCAGGTCTTTATGATTGTAGAACAAATGCCTCAATTCCCTGATGGTGATGTGGCTGCTTATCTAAGTTCGCATATCAAATATCCGGTTGTCGCTCAGGAAAATGGCATTCAAGGTCGCGTTATTGTACAATTTGTTGTAAATCAAGATGGATCTATTGTTGATGTGACTGTTGTACGTGGGGTTGACCCAAGTCTTGACAAAGAAGCCGTTCGTGTTATCGAAGGCATGCCAAAATGGATACCTGGGAAACAAGGTGGAAAAGCTGTACGTGTTAAATTCACATTACCTGTGAACTTTAAGTTACAGTAGTTTTCAATAGCTTAATTGATTAAAAAACCGTTTGGCTTTCATGTCAAACGGTTTTTTTTACTTAACTTGCTTATGCAAATCAATACTCCTATCGTTCGAGAGAATGTTATTTTAGTCGGTTTAATCACTCCAGAACAGCCAGAAAATAAAGCCAATGAATATCTGGACGAATTAGCTTTTCTGGCCGAGACAGCCGGTGCTGCACCTGTTAAGAAATTTCTTCAACGCCTTGAACGTCCCAATGCTAAGACATTTATAGGTCAAGGGAAATTGGATGAGATTAAACTCTTTATTTTAGAGCATGAAGAGGTATCTACCATTATTTTTGACGATGAATTATCGGCCGTTCAATTAAGAAACATTGAACGAACGCTCGATATTAAGGTGTTAGATCGTACCAATCTGATTCTTGATATTTTTGCTAAAAGAGCCCAAACCGCTCATGCAAAAACGCAAGTAGAACTTGCTCAATATCAGTATTTATTGCCACGCCTGACTCGTCTTTGGACTCATTTGGAACGTCAACGAGGAGGCATTGGCATGCGTGGTCCGGGTGAAACACAGATTGAAACCGATCGACGGATTATCCTTCAAAAAATTTCCTTGCTTAAAGAAGAATTGAAGCGAATCGACAAACAGAAGGCTACTCAGCGGATGAATCGTGGAAAACTTGTTCGTGTAGCGCTGGTTGGTTACACGAATGTAGGCAAATCTACTGTGATGAATCTGCTTAGCAAATCGAATGTTTTTGCTGAAAATAAACTTTTTGCCACATTGGATACTACGGTAAGAAAAGTAATCATCGAAAATCTGCCTTTTTTGTTAGCCGATACTGTCGGTTTCATCCGAAAATTACCGCATCATTTGATTGAATCGTTTAAATCCACGCTGGATGAAGTGCGTGAAGCCGATTTATTAGTTCATTTAGTGGATATATCGCATCCAAATTTTGAAGAACAATATGAGGTGGTGACCAAAACCTTATCTGAAATTATGCCCGAAGAGAAGCCCACCATCATTGTTTTTAATAAGATTGATGCGTTTCGTTACATCAAAAAAGATGAAGACGATTTGACTCCTTTGTCTCACCAAAATTTATCTTTGGACGATTTAAAACAAACGTGGATGTCAAAAGTCCATGATGATTGTATTTTCATTTCAGCTCTGCAGAAAGAGAATCTTGACACTTTTAAGCAGTTGCTTTATGAACGTGTCAAATCGATTCATATTACCCGATTCCCTTACAATGATTTCTTATATCCATCTGTTGATGAAGAAATTGATTCTTAATCTACTTATTTAACAAGCATGATACCCAAATTTTTATCACCCGGCGATAAAATTGCCATTGTTTCACCAAGCAGTCCCATTGAGCGATCATTGCTTGATGGAGTTGTTCAGCTATTTTCCTCATGGGATCTGGAACCGATTGTAGGTCTTCACGCCTACGAATCGAATGGGCGCTTTGCAGGGACATTGGAACAACGGCTGACTGATTTGCAATGGGCATTGGATACCAAAGAGTTCAAAGCTGTTTTTTGTAGCCGTGGAGGATATGGGTTGATTCAACTCATTGATGCATTAGAATTTTCAACTTTTGAACTCTATCCCAAGTGGATTATCGGTTTCAGTGATATCACCATTTTACATGCAGCAACGGCTGCGTACGGCATTGCTTCATTGCAGGGTCCGATGGCGAAATATCTCCTTGAAAACCAAACAGCAGCGCAACTTTTACAGCAATCGCTTTTTGGGACTTTTCCCCAATATAAGATCTCTGGACATCCGCTCAATCGGATCGGAGCCGTGAAATCAACCCTTATCGGTGGAAACTTGTCGGTGTTGTACAGTTTGCGAGGAACTCATTTTGAACCGGATTTTCGAGGTAAGATTTTGTTTATTGAAGATATCAACGAGAAACCGTATCATGTGGATCGTATGTTGCGAAACTTTAAGTTGGGAGGTATTTTTGATGAAATAGCAGGTTTCATCGTAGGCCGTTTTACCGACTATGAAGAAGACGAAAGCATGGGAGCGAGCTTAAAAGAACTGATTGCTGACATTGTGTCTGAATATGATTTCCCTGTTTGTTTTGATTTTCCTGCCGGTCACGATCCATTGCACTATCCACTGCCATTTGGCGTTGAAACTGATTTTATTGTTGAAAATGAAGCAGTTAAACTTATGTTCTCAACATGATTACCCTTTTTTTGCCAGCCACTTTTCTATATTTTTTTAAGTAAATAAAAAATAAATTATGTTTCTCTCTTCGTTTCTATTTAGTATCTTTGAGAGGTTAATCCAAATTCAAAATAAATCAAAGATCACCGATTTTGGGAGTCTTTTTTCATTTTAGCGGTGTTAGCTTTTCGGGAGGATCAACATCAGGCGAAAGATGAAATGGTTGATAGAAATGGAAGTGACAAAGAGTTATATAATTGATATTCAGTTTATTTTAAGCAGAGCGTTGATTTTTAAAAACATATATATTTAACAATTATGAGTACAAAAAATGTCTATTTCTTTGGCAATAAAGCAGCTGAAGGAAACGGAAAAATGAAGGACCTTTTAGGAGGAAAAGGAGCCAATTTGGCTGAAATGAATTTAATAGGAATTCCTGTTCCTCCGGGTTTTACCATCACCACAGAAATATGTAATGCATATTTCAAAAATGGGAAAGAACAAACCATTGAGTTGATTCGGAATGAAGTGGAAGCTGCCATGAAACGGGTAGAAGAAGCCGTTGGCGGACCGATTTTTGGTGACAATAAAAATCCTTTATTGGTTTCTGTTCGTTCGGGTGCGCGTGCTTCGATGCCGGGAATGATGGATACCATCTTAAATTTGGGCTTGAATGATGAAGCCGTTGAAACCTTGGCAAAGAAGAGTGGAAATCCTCGATTTGCATGGGATTCTTATCGTCGTTTTATTCAAATGTATGGTGATGTTGTTTTGGGAATGAAACCCGAAAACAAAGAAGCTGAAGACCCGTTTGAAATTATCATTCATGAAGCCAAAAAAGCCAAAGGAGTGGTGAATGATACCGATCTTGACGCCAACGATTTGAAACAATTGGTGGTTAAATTCAAAGCTGCTGTGAAGCAAAATACAGGAAAAGATTTTCCAGTTTCGCCTTGGGATCAATTGTGGGGCGCTATTATGGCTGTGTTTGACAGTTGGATGAATGAACGAGCCATTTTGTATCGGAAACTGAACAAGATTCCCGCTGATTGGGGGACGGCTGTTAATGTGCAAGCAATGGTGTTTGGAAACATGAGTAACACTTCAGCGACCGGTGTAGCTTTCACTCGCGATGCTGCAACGGGAGAAGATATTTTCAACGGTGAATATTTAATCAATGCGCAAGGTGAAGATGTCGTTGCCGGAATTCGCACGCCACAACAGATTACTTTAGAAGGATCACGTCGCTGGGCAGCATTACAAAACATCAGCGAAGAGGTTCGTAAAACCAAATATCCATCGCTGGAAGAAGCCATGCCGGAGGCATTTGCGGAACTGAATCATATTCAGGAGCTGTTGGAAAATCACAACAAGGACATGCAGGACATTGAATTTACGATTCAGGAAGGAAAAGTGTGGCTATTGCAAACACGTAACGGGAAAAGAACAGGTGCTGCGATGGTTCGCATCGCCAATGAAATGCTCAAGCAAAACATGATTGACGAAAAAACGGCCTTGTTGCGCATTGAACCTCAAAAATTGGATGAATTGCTTCACCCTGTTTTTGATCCGAAAGCCATAAAAGCTGCCAAAGTGATTGCCAAAGGACTTCCTGCATCGCCTGGTGCAGCCACAGGTCAAATTGTATTTTTTGCTGATGATGCCGAAGCATGGGCAGAAAAACGTCATCGTGTCATTTTGGTGCGGATTGAAACATCTCCTGAAGATTTGCGCGGAATGCACGTTGCACAAGGTATTCTGACTGCTCGTGGCGGAATGACTTCTCATGCTGCTGTTGTTGCAAGAGGAATGGGCAAATGCTGCGTTTCGGGAGCCGGCGCAATCAATATTGATTACAAAAACCGCTTGATCGAAATGAGCGGGAAAACCTACAAAGAAGGCGATTGGATTTCTTTGAACGGATCAACCGGTGAAGTATATGAAGGACAGGTCAGCACGATCGATGCATTGGTAAGTGGTGACTTTGCCGATATCATGGCTTTAGCCGACAAATATACCAAAATGGATGTTCGCACCAATGCGGATACTCCTTTTGATGCAAAAGTGGCAAGAAATTTTGGTGCAAAAGGGATTGGGTTGTGTCGTACAGAGCACATGTTTTTTGAAGGAGATCGCATTAAAGCCATGCGTGAAATGATTCTTTCGAAAACGGAAACCGGACGAAGAGCTGCTTTACAAAAATTGCTGCCGATGCAACGTTCCGATTTTGAAGGAATTTTTGAAGCGATGGATGGATATGGTGTAACCATTCGTTTGTTGGATCCTCCTTTGCATGAATTTGTTCCTCATCAATTGGCTACGCAAAAAGAATTGGCTGACGACATGGGATTACCTTTGGAGGAAGTAGTGGCAACGTGTCATTCGCTCGAAGAGTTTAACCCGATGTTAGGTCATCGTGGTTGCCGTTTAGGAAACACTTATCCCGAAATTACCGAAATGCAAGCTCGCGCCATTATTGAAGCGGCATTAAATGTGCAAGAAAAAGGCATTAAAGTGTTCCCTGAAATCATGGTTCCATTGGTCGGCGTCGTTGAAGAGTTGAAATTGCAAGCAAAAATAATTAACGAAACGGCTGAACAAGTGTTCAAAGAACGAGGCAAACGCATTGCTTACAAAATTGGAACCATGATTGAAGTTCCACGCGCGGCAGTCACTGCAGGACGCATTGCCGAAGCTGCTGAGTTTTTCTCTTTTGGAACGAATGACTTAACTCAAATGACGTACGGTTATTCACGCGATGATGCCGGAAAATTCCTTAAAATATATCAGGATTTAGGCATTTTGAAAAATGATCCTTTCGAAATCTTAGATCAGGAAGGTGTTGGAAGTTTGATGCGTCAGGCTGTCACTGCCGGACGTCAAACGAAACCGGATCTCAAAGTCGGTATTTGCGGTGAACATGGCGGCGAACCTTCTTCCGTTGAGTTTTGCCATACGTTGGGCATGAATTACGTCAGTTGTTCTCCTTATCGTGTGCCTATTGCCAGAGTGGCCGCTGCTCAAGCTGCTGTCAAAGAATAACCTTACGAACTTTTTAGATCAAGAGAAAGAGCCGTTTTTTAGCGGCTCTTTTTTTTTGTGTGAACGAAAAGATAAAAAACCAATCTCCCTTTTGGTGGAACATTTACACATGGTTCCTGCTTCTCGTCAACTTTTTCTTTTTCCGATGCTTTCTTGATGTCAATGCACAGTCATTCAGAAATATGTGAAATTAAATGGAAGTTTCGTGGTTAATCAGTACGCCCAAAGAGGATGGTAACAGCTTATATCTGGTTTTGTTTTGAACTATCAAAATGATTGCAATAATTCGTTTAAGGCGAACAAAAAGTTAATTGAAATCTTTTTTTGATGCCATAATGATGTAATATGGATATTTTTATTTACATTTGCATCAATATCGAAAAAAGGAAGTTAGTATCAATAGAAATTATAAAAGCAGGAACGAATATGTGTGGATTTGTAGGAGTTTTTGATTTGAAAGTCCCTTCGGAAACGATGCGAAGCCAGGTGCTCAAGATGTCGAAAAAAATTCGGCACAGAGGTCCCGATTGGTCAGGTATTTATTGCAGTGATCAGGTCATTCTTTCGCACGAGCGGCTATCAATCGTAGATGTGGAGTCGGGAAAGCAACCTTTGTACAGTAAAGATCGTAATTTAATTTTGGCAGTAAACGGAGAAATTTACAATCATCTGGAGATCCGGAAACGTTACGAAGGGAAATATGAATTTATGACCAAATCGGATTGTGAAGTGATTTTGGCATTATATCAGGATAAAGGGCCTGACTTTTTGGAAGAACTGAATGGTATTTTTGCATTTTCATTGTATGATAAAAAGAACAACGTTTACATGATTGCACGTGATCATATCGGCATCATTCCGCTTTATCAAGGCTGGGATCGATTCGGTAATTTTTATGTCGCTTCAGAATTAAAAGCGTTGGAAGGTTATTGCAATAAGATTGAGGTGTTTGAACCAGGAACATATCTTTACAGTCCTGATGGAGAAGCTAAAACATGGTACAAACGAGATTGGATGGAATACGATGCAGTGAAAGACAATGAGACAAACATTGATCAATTGCGTCAAGCGCTGGAAGATGCCGTTCATCGTCAGTTGATGTCTGACGTTCCGTATGGTGTTTTATTGTCTGGCGGATTGGATTCGTCGATTATTTCGGCCATTGCCAAAAAATTTGCTGCCAAACGGGTGGAGACTGATAATCAGCTTGAAGCCTGGTGGCCACAACTTCATTCTTTTGCCGTTGGTCTGGAAGGATCTCCCGATTTAGCAGCAGCTCGTAAAGTGGCAGAACACATTGGATCCATTCATCATGAAATTCATTTTACCATTGAAGAAGGTCTTGATGCGATCAGTGACGTGATTTATCATCTTGAAACCTATGATGTGACTACTGTTCGGGCTTCCACTCCTATGTATTTGATGGCTCGTTTCATAAAATCCATGGGGGTAAAAATGGTGCTTTCAGGGGAAGGAGCGGACGAAGTATTTGGTGGATATCTTTATTTTCATAAAGCGCCTGATCCGAAAGCGTTTCACGAAGAAACCGTACGAAAAATTAAAAAACTGCATTTGTACGATTGTTTACGAGCCAACAAATCGCTTGCAGCTTGGGGTGTTGAAGGGCGTGTTCCTTTCTTGGATAAATCTTTTTTGGATGTGGCAATGCGTTTGAATCCTAAAGATAAAATGGTTGGCAATGGGAAAATGGAGAAATGGGTGTTGCGCAAAGCATTTGAAGATTATTTGCCCGAATCGGTTGTATGGCGACAAAAAGAACAATTTTCAGACGGAGTTGGTTACAGTTGGATTGATACGCTGAAGGCAATGGCTGAAAAAAAAGTAACTGATAAGGAGTTGGCTAATGCTAAATATCGTTTTCCGATCAATCCGCCTATGAATAAGGAAGAATATTTGTATCGCAGCATTTTCAGCGATTACTTTCCGTCCGATTCTGCTGCTGCCACTGTTCCCTCTGTTCCCTCTGTGGCTTGCAGTACGCCGGCTGCTTTGGAATGGGATGAGAGTTTCAAGAAAAATGCGGATCCTTCCGGTCGATCTGTTCAATCCGTTCATAACGATGCTTATCACAAAGAATGAACGTAAGTCCGTGATAGAGCATCATCCTTTTTTCTTGTTTTATCGCTCGTTGGCGCCTGAAAACCGAATAACGGAACCTGTTGATTATCCGCTGGTTCATTCATGGGAAGAAATGGGCTGACGTTGTTTGACGGATCGTCACAATCATTCCTTGAACAAGAATTCTGTTAAAAATTAAAAAACAGGCAACAAGTTCGCCATTTATTTATTTACTTTGCATAGTTGTTTATGCAACTGTAATTAAAATAACTATATGGCACATATACATGAAGATGAGGTATTTAGCATTTTAACCGGTAAAATTTCAGCAGCCATTAATCGTGCCTTTTTACGCGCATTTGCAGCAGAAGGGATTGATATCACTACCGAGCAATGGACGGTTTTAGCCTGTTTATGGAAACAAGATAATGTGACACAGCAACATCTTTGTCAATTAACATTAAAAGACAAACCGAGCATGACGAGACTTATCGACAACCTTGAAAAGAGACAATTAGTGCAACGGATGCCCGATATGAATGACCGCCGCAATAACCTGATTCAGTTGACCGATAAAGGCAAAGCATTGCAGCAGAAAACGACTGAAGTGGTGCAATCTGTTGCTAATAAGACATTGAACAACATCAACGAAGAAGAGATGGATATCAGTCGTCAGGTGTTGAAAAAAATTATGAACAACCTTCAATAGGTTATTTTTTATATTTTGATAGTTGCATAAACAACTAAATAAATCTTTTTGATTAACGTCAATCATTATGAAGAAAGCATTATTTCTATTTTTTGTTTTTCTGGCAGCCGTTTCGTTTGTCAAGGCAAAAACGCTCACGCTTGAAGCATGTAGGCAATTAGCATTGCAACACAATAAAACCATCCAGATTGCCAATGACAATGTTAAGGCGGCCGAACAATTAAAAGCAGCTGCTTTCACGCAGTTTTTACCGAATTTTTCCGCTAATGGCGCATACACGCGAAATCAAAAAAGCATTTCATTGCTTTCGTCGGATGCTTTATTGCCGGTGGGCACCAAAATGGATGACGGTTCTTTTGGATTTACGCCCGATCAGGTGTCAAATCAATGGACTTTAGTCAACGGTGAACCCGTTCCTTTGGATCAAAACGGACATCCGTTCAATCCGAAAGCAGATCCATCCAAAATTGAATGGAAAAATTATGCACTTCTGCCCAAGTCGGCGTTGGAATACAACATTCGAAATGTTTTTGTTGGAGGCATTGGTTTTGTTCAGCCCATTTTTATGGGAGGGAAGATACGCGAATTGTATCAACTTTCGCGTTATGGCGAACGATTGGCAGAGGCTCAAAAAGACCAAAAAGTCACAGACATTTTAATCAATGTGGACGAAGCATATTGGTTGGTTGTTTCAGTGAAGAATAAGGTTGTTTTGGCAAAACATTATCGGGATTTGGTGCAAAAAGTGGATTCGAATGTGCATGCCATGATCAATGAAGGTGTGGGGACAACAGCCGACGGACTGAAGGTTCGAGTGAAACTGAACGAAGCAGCATTGGCATTGACCAAAGCAGAAGACGGGCTAACCCTTTCGCGAATGGCATTGAATCAATTGTGCGGGTTGCCGTTGGACAGTGTGTATGACTTAGCAGATGAAAACCTGAATCACGATGAGGAAACGCCGAAATTGATTCCCATCGATCAGGCCTTGGCCAATCGTCCTGAAATAAAAGCATTGAATCAATTGCAACAGATGGCCAAGTCAAACGAAAAAATCATGATTTCCCGATTCTTACCAACCATTGCATTGACAGGCAATTATATGCTGACCAATCCGAATGCTTACGATGGTTATGCCAATAAATTTGGCGGAATGTTTACAGTCGGAGTTGTTGCTTCAGTTCCTCTTTTTCATTTTGGAGAACGATTGCATACGCTGAAAGATGCTCAATTAAAAGTGAAGATGGCAACGTTGGAGAAAGAGGAAGCGCAGGAAAAAATCACGCTTCAAATCAAACAGAATGCATTTAAGACAGCTGAAAGTCTGAAAAAGCAACTTATGACGAAACATAATATGGATGTAGCAACGGAGAATTTGCGATGTGCAAATGAAGGATTTACATCCGGCATACTTACTTTAACCGATCTTTTGGAAGCAGAAACAGCTTGGTTGTCAGCTAATTCTGATTATATTGATGCGACCATTGATGTGAAACTTTGTAATCTTTATCTAAAAAAAGCGTTGGGTACTCTTCCTTTAACGGCTGGTGATCACGATCAAAATTAATTTGAATATTTAAATAGAACACGGTAAAAGGTTTACTATGGAAAAGAAATCGAAAAACAACAAAGATTTAAGAATGGGTTTAATCGGATTGGTGGTCGCACTCATTATTGTGTTTGTGATCGGATTGTTTTGTAATCAACCCGAATCGATTCCCATTCAAGGAGAAGTAGAGGCAACGGAAGTGCGCATATCAAGCATGGTGCCGGCAAGGGTAAAGCAATTGAAAGTGGAAGAAGGGAATCAGGTTCATGTGGGCGATACGTTGGTTATTCTTGACAGTCCGGAGTTGGAAGCACAACTAATGCAGGCCGATGCAGCTGAAAAAGCGGCTATGGCTCAAAATCTAAAAGCAATTCATGGAGCCAGAAAAGAACAAATTGCCGGTGCGTATGATATGTGGCAAAAAGCCGAAGTGGGAGTGGAGATTACCAAAAAATCGTTTGATCGGATGGAACATCTTTATGAAAAAGGAGTCATTCCGGCACAAAAGCGAGATGAAGTGGAAGCCCAATATCATGCGGCTGTGGCCACAGCAAAAGCTGCTAAATCGCAATATGACATGGCGCTTAATGGCACTCAAATAGAAGACAAAGAAGCTGCTTTGGCGTTAGTTAATCGAGCCAAAGGAGCTGTTCAGGAAGTGAAAGCTTTTCTGAACGAAACCTGCTTGACCTCACCCATCAATGGAGAAGTGTCGGAAATATTTCCCGAACGAGGTGAATTAGTGGGTTCGGGAGCACCTATCATGACGATTGTGGACTTATCTGACTGTTGGTTTACTTTTAATATTCAAGAAGATTTGATGCCTGATTTTAAGATCGGGACAATTTTTACCGTGAAAGTTCCTGCTTTAGGGAATCAACTGGTGAAGGTACGTGTCAATTTTATCAAGCCATTGGCTTCGTATGCTACATGGAGAGCAACAAAAACCACAGGACAATTTGATACGCGAACCTTTGAGGTACATGCAAGACCTCTAACGGCTGTTGCCGGCCTTCGTCCCGGGATGAGTGGATTGTTGAATAAAACCATCAAATAAGTCAGGGTGATGTTTGATCAATTTCTCCAATGATATGTTAAAACAATTTTTCGCATCGGTCTCAGCCACGTTTTGGCGGGAATGGCATCGGATCAATAAACGACCGATTTATTGGTTTGCTTCCGTTGGAGTGATGTCGTTTTGTTATCTCTTTTTCCTGACGTTCTTTCATCAGGGACAACCTACCGCTATGCCGATTGGGGTGGTTGATTTGGATCAAACCTCTGTTTCTCGCGAAATCATTCGAAATATTGATGCTACACAACAAGCAAAGGTTGTAATGCAACAATCCGATTATCCTAAAGCACGACAAGCCATGCAGGAAGGTAAGATTTATGCATTTATCGTTATTGATCATGATTTTACCAAAAAGTTGATGAATAATGAACGTCCTACACTCACTTTTTATATCAATGAAGGATATTTTATTGCCGGTTCTCTTCTGCTCAAGGATATTTCGTACATGAGCGCATTAACATCCGGAGCTTATCAGAAAAAAGTGTTAGAAGCCAAAGGAACAAGTGATGCTCAGATTATGGGCATCATACAACCTATTGCCATGGATATTCATTTGATTGGAAATCCTTGGGCAAATTACGGCATTTATCTTTTGAACGTATTGTTGCCGGGTGAATTGCAATTGATGGTCTTGTTGCTTACGATTTTTTCCATTGGAGTGGAATTGAAAGAACGAACTGCTCGTTCATGGTTGAAGACGGCTCATCATTCCATGGGTGCGGCATTGATGGGGAAAGCTTTGCCTTACACGCTTATTTTCACTTTGCTGGGGATCATTGGGGATGTTTTGTTGTATCGATATATGCATTATCCTATACAAGCCGGCATTGGATGGATGTTTCTAACTACTTTTTTATTAGTCATTGCTTATCAAGCCGTTGGTATTTTCTTTATCGGCCTTTTACCTGTTTTACGTGACGGCATTGCGATGGCTGCTTTTTACGGATTGTTGGCTTTTACTTTTGCAGGATTTACGTTTCCAATAGAATACATGCCTTCAAATGTTCAACTATTCAGCGAGTTATTTCCCATTCGTCACTATTTTCGCATTTATGTCAACGAAGCGTTGTTAGGATTGGATGTTCGTCAATCCATCCTGTCGATGATGGCCATGTTGGCTTTTTTATTGCTGCCTTTGCTTATTTTTTATCGATTGAAGAAGGCTGTTGTGTACTTACATTATCCCGTTAAATGACATGATGAAATCGCTAAAGCATTCTTTTTATCGGAGCACAAAACCATTGCGTACCATCATCACTGATGTGTTTCGGATTTTGATGCATGAGTTGCAGATAATGTTTCATGATCGTGGAGTCATGATCTTGTTTGTTGTGGCAACATTGGCCTATCCACCCATTTACAATGCCATTTATCGCAATGAAACGATTACAAACATGCCCATTGGAGCGGTTGATTTATGCAATAGCAAACAATCGGATGCGTTGTTACGTAAAATTGATGCGACTCCCGAAGTAAACATCATTGCGCATTATTCATCACTGGCTCAAGCTCGTCAGGCATTTGATCATCATCAAATTCGAGGTATTGTGTTGATTCCTGCCGATTATGATCGCAAATTAAGCAAAGAAGAGCAAGCGACGGTTTCGATTTATTGCGATATGAGCAGTTTCATGTATTATCGTACCATGATGACAGCCTGCAATTATCCTGTGCTGGATATGAATCAACATTTACAAATTCAGTCACTTGAATCGAAGGGAATTACGGGTGAAGCTGCCAGAGAGATTGCTGCTCCGATACCGTATGATGCTGTGATTCTTTACAATCCAATGGGAGGATTTGCAAGTTTTTTGATGCCCGTCTTGTTAATTTTAATTTTGCATCAAACGCTGTTTTTTGGAATAGGGATGGCTGCCGGTACGGCTCGTGAGGAAAATCGGTTTCATCGTCTGATTCCGGGCTCACTCAATCATGGAGGCATTTATCGTGTTGTCTTAGGGAAAGGATTAGCTTATTTTTTATTGTATGCTGTACTTTCTTTTTATGTTTTAGGATTGATTCCTCGCCTGTTTGGCTTACCTCATTTGGCTGCAATGAGTGATTTAATCGCATTGATGATTCCTTTTTTGTTGGCTACCATTTTCTTTTCCATGACTATTTCCGTTTTTATGCCTAATCGCGAGACAAGCCTTGTTTTATTTTTGTTCTTTTCATTAATTTTGCTTTTTCTCAGTGGTATTTCATGGCCTGAATCGAACATGGCGGGTTTTTGGAAATGGTTTAGTTGGCTATTTCCCTCCACACACGGCATTCGCGGCTATATCAAAATGAATACCTTTGGAGCCGACGTGTATGCTTGTCAATCAGAATATATAAGTCTTTGGATACAAACCGGTTTCTATTTTTTGCTTGCATCCATGGCTTATCATTGGCAAATGGCAAAATGTCAGCGATCGGTAGCTCGCAAGGCTGTTCAATCAAAATAAACCATCCAAGAAATGAACGCAATCGGTCTATCTCTTCGTTTGCTTGAGGATATTAAGATTGAATATCAAATAATTATGATTTTAATTCCGGTTTCGTTTTTTGAATGATGGATATCAACACTTTTTCTTCGTTTTCCCAACAAAGCTTTTTTGCCACGTCAGGGAAATGAGATGTATCCATTGGATTAGCAAGCATTTGGTGAATGGTTTCAGCTAAAAATTCCGGTTCATAGTGGTCAATCAATACGCCGGTTTGATAAGTGTCAACAATTTTAGTGATTTCAGGGAAACGAGAAGCCAGCACCGGGACGCCGGCTTGAAGATAATCAAAAATGCGATTGGGAAGTGCATAGTAATAGTTAAGTCCCATTCTTTCTAATAAGCAGAGTCCGATATCAGCAGATGCCGTATATTCGTGGAGCAAATCTCCTTGGATGGCGCCAAGAAACTTTACTTTGTTTTCAATTTTGAGGTTGACGGCTAGCGTTTCTAATTCATTGCGTGTGTAACCATCGCCAATGATCACTAATAGCGCATTATCAATCATCGGCATGGCATTGAAAACCCATTCCAATCCTCTGCCCACATTCAGTGCCCCTTGGTAGAGAATGATTTTCTTATCCTCTTGTGAAAGTCGATTGGTGCGAAGAGCAGTCTTAAATAAAGGTACATTTCTAACTACCTTCATGTCAATGTGATATTTGTTTCGATAATGATCAGCAATCGATTGACACACCGTCATCGAATTGGTAATATGGGGAAGGATCCAGTCTTCGATTTTTTGCCAGCATTTTTTTATAAAAGGTCTGTTAACCAATTCAGGCACTTCTGAAAAAAGTTCATGGGCATCAAAAAGGAATTCTTTCCGGCGGATGGACGCAATCAAAAAAGCAGCAGGGAGTGTGTCAACGTCATTGGCCACAATCAGATCGACTTTGCTGAAAAGCAGATAAAAGAACAAACGAATGTTGTACTCGGCATAAAATGCAGGACCTTTGCGGAACCAAAGTCTTTTTCGAACCGTCTGATAGGGACGTTGGATCGGGATGCTTTCGGGTAATATCCGACCATATTCTACCACAAAATACCCGCACTTTTGAAGGGTTAAGCAGGTTTTATGAACGCGTTGATCGGTTGTTAAGTCGTTTGTTACACAAACAATGGCTTTTTTCTGCATACTCAAGATCGGATGGCAATAACGTGATTGGAAATGCTCACGATACGTGTTGATTCAGCTAATGTTCTATTTCTTGTTTCTGCTCATTCAATGAGGCGTTTGAAATAGGGTGGTCGTTTGACCATCATTTTGAACACAAAGATACAATAATTGCCTTTACAGCTCGTTTTGCAACGTGCAATTTAAACGTTACTTTTGAATTCATCTTTTGATCATTTTTTTGACATGTTTTTCCATGAGTTTGTTTCGTGTATTTCTTTCCATCATTTTTCCACCCTTAGCCGTTCTTGACAAAGGATGTGGCAGCGTATTGATTGTGTTGTTGTTAACTTTTTGCGGGTGGATACCCGGTGTGATCGCTGCTTTGATCATTCTGAATAAAGGATAATTCATTCTTTTTCAATGGTTATTCTGCATTGATTCTTCAAATAAAAAACTCCCTGACACATAGCATGGCAGGGAGCTTCTGTATGTTTTGTGACGAACGCACTATAAGTTGTAAGTCAGCGATACGTGTCCGATGAGTGTACTCAATTGGCTTGTGCTGCCCGAAAATTCCGATTGAACCAAACTGGGATTGGTGGCAGTGACTTTATTGTTCAAAGCTGTTTCAAATGCAGCGCTGAGGGTAACCTTTTTGCTGAAGTTGTAAGAGCCTCCCACTGTGATGTGATGTTCCACAATGGCAGGGAAAATGGCAAAAACTGTTGAAGCCGGAACGGGATTGTTTCCGTAAGCATAACCCATGCGAAGCGTGAATGCTTTTGAGAAAGCGTATTCACCGCCTACTTTGATTAGCAGCGTGTTTTTCCAATCCAATGGGAAATGCATGGTAAACCCACTGTTTCCGATCATGGTGTTGATGTTTGTATTGGTGCCATCATACATGGTCATCTTCATATAGTTGAACGCACTTTTCCAATTCATCCATTCGGCATCCATTGCCAAAAGCAGTTTGGAAGAAGCTTTGAATGACATGCCGTAACCTATGGACATTGGAAGTTTCATGCTGACATCCAATCCATATTGTCCTGCCACTCCTTGTGACAAATCAATGCCCATTTGTGAAAAATTTTGGGCTACATAACCTTGTGCGGTGGCTAAGGGAACGCCCTGCATGGAAGGATTTTGATAAAGGCCCACAATGGCGCGTCCCATCGCATCTTCAAATTGTTTGGACATATCCATGGTTGCTTTGCCTTTTTTGAAATTCAATTGTGTCGGCAAGGTGTAATTTAATCCGAATGACCATCTGTCGTTTGGTTTGAAAGCAAAACCGATTTTGCCTCCCCAACTGATTACGTTTAAGTTACTCATATCGGCAGAAGCAATCACTTCGTTGTATCCGAATCCACCCGAAGCAGGGGACATTGCAAAGAGTTGCCCAAAGGTCATGCCTGTCATCCCGTTGGGAGTTCCCTGCATAATGGAAGGATTCATCCCAAAGGGCATTTTGAACTCCATTGAACTGTAAACGCCATAAACAGAAATCCCGATTGAAAAATGTTTGTTGAATTGATATGCCAATGAAGGTCCTAATTGCATGACTGCAAATTGAGACTTGTAATTCAGCGGGTCATAGGCGCCTTTCAACGGATAATATGTGTTGTTGACTGAATTGAGTGCAAAAGTTTGATCGCGATACAAGGCATTGTTCAAGGTGAAGTTGGCTCCCATCCCTCCTTGTGTGAAAAGGCCGACGCCCCAAGTCCATTTACTATTTTTATCGGCTGATTTTTTTACAAATCCAATGGCCGGCATCGGGAATAGGCTTTTCTTGCCCGTGGCATCATTGATCGAATTTTCAAAACGAACTGTCGGCGCCATCAAGGAAATGTTGGCATTGATGGATGAGTTGTCCAAAAAGGACAATCCGGCAGGGTTTGTCATCATGACTTCATAGGAGTCAAAGGTGCCGATGGATGTTCCGGCTCGTCCCATACTGCGGGCATCAAACCCGATCATTCTTGTGCCGTTTTGTGCAAAAATTGCTGTTGCAATGGCAACTAACGCAAGGAATAATGAAATTTTCTTCATGTGGTTGTTGTGTTAATGGTTCTTAATTGTTTTTCTATGATCGGACGTGAAGGACGTTCTTCACAACATCGCTTGAATGTTCTTGTGGTTTGGCAATCGTTGTTTTTGTAATGAATGAAGGATGAATGTTTATTCAGAAACAAGGCGCAAAAATAAGGAATAATTTCCGTAAACAAACAAAATGAAGAAAAAAATCATCATTCTTTTCGCATAGTGTCATACGTCGTTTATTACGATGTTGTTTAGCAGTTATATATGAGGATTATGGGATCATTAATCGTCTTGATTTTCACAGATATCCATGATTATAGTGAACGAATTTGTCCTTTTTTTCATGATTGATTCATCCAAAAGGCTCTTTTGTTTCGTCTAATTGATGAAGCTTCAGAAACAATGGAGAAACCGGTTCTCCATCATTTATTCTTTGATTTATTTTCTGAAACACATTATTTTTATGAGAACAACGATTTTTACCAATGTGCGCTATGGATGTTTTGTATTAGTCATGTTCATGACAAGTGTATGGATGGCCTCAGCGGCACCGCTGGGCATTGTAAAAGGGCATATTGTCGATCAAAAAAAGCAGCCTGTTGAATTTGCGACAGCCGCTTTATTGAATGCCAAAACCAATCAATTGGTGACAGGCAGCGTGAGCGACGAAAAAGGAGAATTTGTGATTGAAAAAGTGCCTTTAGGCGAATATAAGTTGTTAGTCAGCATGATGGGATATCAAAAAGTGGAGACGGCTCCTTTTTTGTTGGCAGAATCCAATCACGGAATGGTCGATCAACAAATCGTGCTGAATGAAGCGACGCATCAATTGTCTGAAGCAACGGTGACGGCACGTCGAACGTTTATTGAACAAAAAGCCGATAAACTGGTGATTAATCCCGAAGCCTCCATCACCACTTCGTCGGACAATGTGTTTGATGTGTTGAAAAAGTTGCCGGGCGTGTCGGTTGATAACAATGACAATATCAGTATTAAAGGGAAACAGGGTGTTTTGGTGTTCATTGATGATAAGCCGACTTACCTTTCGTCCGATCAGTTGGCAAACTTATTGAAAGGCATGCAGAGTAAAGATGTGGAACGGATTGAGATCATTGAGAATCCATCTGCAAAATATGACGCTGAAGGTAATTCCGGCATCATCAACATCAAAACCAAACACAGCAAAGCTCCCGGATTCAACGGCACTGTTTTTGGAGGATTGGCGATCGGAAGTCGTTTGGGTGAAAATGGCGGCATTGACCTGAATTTGCATACCGGCAAATTTAATTTCTACGGCAACTATTCTTTCTACGAATGGAGAGGTTGGCAAAGTATGGATGCACTCCGTCAATTCATGTCGGGGGCAAGTAAAGACGATTTTCAACAAATTAATAATTACAGCCTTTATCACGGGAATTCGCATAATTTTAAAGTCGGAGCCGACTATAATATCGATAAAAATCACGTTTTAAGTGTCATGTGGAGAGGTTCAACAGGATTCAACAACATGGCAGCACATACCGAAAATGCATTTGCTGATGCAACCCATCATGTGGATTCTACTTTGTACACCCAAGTATCCATCAATAATCATTGGCAAAATTACACCTACAATGCCAATTATAAATGGAATATTGATACGCTTGGCCAATCGTTAACAATTGATGCTGATTATGCTTGTTTTTATTATCATGCAGACAATCATCAAAATAGTTTTTTTCTGAATGGACTTGGTGAAAACTTAAATCATGATTTCAGCATGTTGGGATTGCAAAAGAGTTCCATCGATATTTTGACGGCGAAAGTGGATTATGTGTATCCTCTCACTAAAAAAATAACCATTGAATCGGGGTTAAAAACAAGTTTTGTAACCAACGATGCCGTTTCCGATTTCAACGTGAACGATCCGACGGGAATGATATGGAATAGCGCTTTGAAGTTGCATGATCACTTCATTTACGACGAAAACATCAATGCCGCTTATGTCAGTGCACGAGGACAATTTGGCAAAAACAGTCTTCAGCTTGGGTTACGCATTGAAAACACCAATTCCAAAGGAAATTCGGAATCAATGAATCAAATCGATTCGGAACATTATACCAATCTCTTTCCTTCCGTTTTCTGGCAACATGCTTTCAATGAAAACAATCAATTGGGATTTTCTTACAGTTATCGCATTGGACGCCCTAACTATCAGTTATTGAATCCTTTTGTCTGGATGCTCGATCCTTATACATTTGAAAAAGGGAATCCGTTTCTTCAACCGCAATATACGAATGCATTGGGAATCAATTATACGTTCAAAAATAGATGGATTACCTCGATAGGATTTAATGATACGCGTGATCTTTTTACTCAGGTTCTTGCTCAAGATGATCAAACCAATGTGATTTATCAAACGGATGAAAACATGAGTAGATCGGTTGATTTCAATCTTTCCGAAACAGCTCAATTGGACATCACCAAATGGTGGCATTTGAATGCTACCGCCATTGGCATGTACAAACAAGTGACATCCCAAGCTTCAGGCGTAATGACCTTCTCACGATGGAGTTACAGTGGCAACATTTCCAATGCTTTGACATTGCCGCATGACTGGAGTGCGGAAGTCAGCGGTCAATATCAATCGAAACAATTGTGGGGAAACTTCATTTTGCAACCACAATATCAACTGAATGTTGGCTTACAAAAACGATTGTTGAATAACAAAATGATGGTAAAGATTTCATTGGACGATGTATTGAATACTTCCAAAGGTGGCGCTGTGGTTAAATATAACGATATCAATATGAATATTGTGAATCGTTGGGATAGTCGAAAATTGAATATTTCAGTCTCTTATCATTTTGGAAATGACAATTTTAAGACTCGTGCCAATCGCTCCACGGCATCGAGCGAAGAAGAAAGTCGCAGTGCAAAGTAGATATTGGTTGTTTGCCTCTTTTTCTGCTTTTTTTAATCGGATCGCTTATTCAAGTTTCAATAGTTCATGTCGGCCTCATTGCTTTGTGAAAAGGAATGAGGTTTTTTATGGCTTTTTCTTATGTCATCTTCAACACGTCACCGGGATAATTCAAGTTGCAAGGGATTTGTATTGAATGTCTTCTATAAGCAAAAGATCAACGTGTGAGCCCCATCCATTTTTAGCCTGCATCTTTCCAATCTTCGCAATGATAAGGCTTGAATAACGTTGACCATCAATCATTGACCGTTAACCAATTTTTATTGCCAATTGCCGTTTCAGATTTTCTTTATCCTTAACACCTTCATCCTGTGCAGTTCTCTATTGCCTATTGCCTTTGCAGTTCCCTGTTTCAGTTTCAGATTCCCTTAAAACCTTAAGCCTTAACCCCTTCAGCCTGGCAGTTCCCTATTGCTATTGGGGCGTTGCCCCAAACCCTACCTCCTTTTTTGTGTCAAGACAAAAAAGGAGGCAAAAAAGGTCAAGACTGCGCCCGTTTCGCTCGAAAAATCGTCGTTCGGAAGGCTCAAATCGTCCAACTTGTTGAAGTTCGATGATCTTACTGCACATTTGAAAAAGCGTGGCACGAACTTCAACTTCGGACAGGGACGATTTTTAACCGCCTTCCTCACTTATTTTTCGGCTCACCGGCCGAGGTCGATCATAGAATAATTCATAAGGAATATGCAATGAATTGATTTCTTCATGCCATAAGATGAACCGATTACGATTGACTTCAACAATTGACAATTGACAGTTTACAATGGACAATTAAACGGCAGATTAGCAGATTCCTTAATTCCTTCAGTCTTCACACCTTCAGCCTGGCAGTTCCCTATTGCCTATTGCCTCTGCAGTTCCCTATTGCCTTTTTAGATTCCCTTAATGCCTTAAGCCTTAACCCCTTCAGCCTGGCAGTTCCCTATTGCTATTGGGGCGTTGCCCCAAACCCTACCTCCTTTTTTGTCTTGACACAAAAAAGGAGGCAAAAAAGGTCAAGACTGCGCCCGTTTCGCTCGAAAAATCGTCGTTCGGAAGGCTCAAATCGTCCAACTTGTTGAAGTTCGATGATCCGACTGCACATTTGAAAAAGCGTGGCACGAACTTCAACTTCGGACAGGGACGATTTTTAACCGCCTTCCTCGCTTATTTTTCGGCTCACAGGCCGAGGTCGATCATAAAATAACTCATAAGAAATATGCAATGTATCGATTTCTTCATGCCTCAGCTTGGCAGTTTCTATTGCCTATTGCCTGGCATTTTCAGATTGCCTTAACGCCTTCAGCCTTAACCCCTTCAGCCTGTGCAGTTCTCTATTTTCATTGGGGCGTTGCCCCAAACCCTACCTCCTTTTTTGTCTTGACACAAAAAAGGAGGCAAAAAAGGTCAAGACTACGCCCGTTTCGCTCGAAAAATGGTCGTTCGGAAGGCTCAAATCGTCCAACTTGTTGAAGTTCGATCATCCTTTTATAAATGTGAAAGGGCATGGCACGAACTTCAACTTCGAACAGGGACGATTTTTAACCGCCTTCCTCACTTATTTTTCGGCTCACCGGCCGATGTCGAGGGTCAAGAGGTCATAATAATTAATTAATGAATCAGCATATTAGCAGATTTCTGATTCCTTAAAACCTTTAACCTTAACACCTTTAGCCTGTGTAGTTTCAGATTGCCTATTGCCTATTGCCTCTGTGGTTCCCTGTTGTAGTTTCAGATTGCCTTAATACCTTTAGTCTTAACACCTTTAGCCTGTGCAGTTTCAGATTGCCTATTGCCTTTGCAGTTTCAGATTCCCTTAACTCCTTCCTCGCTTATTTTTCGGCTCACCGGCCGAGGTCGAGGGTCAAGAAGTCAAAGGTATGTTTATATTATTTAAACAACAATTCAATTGATTTGAGTCATGAGATTAAAAAAGAACGAAATAGAAACCATCAAAGAGGGATCGAAACAACTATTTGGACAAGATGCAGTCGTTCAGTTATTTGGATCTCGTACCAATGACGCTTTGAAAGGGGGTGATATTGATTTGTTGATTCTTTGTAATCGCACAATGTCAAGTTCAGA
>Ga0078972_1005330_pt1 | contig 32857 bp, 35 predicted proteins | sample YelNatPaOPGAMG01_FD_67568 | JGI IMG/M metagenome (GOLD analysis project Ga0078972, IMG submission 67568) | Hot spring thermophilic microbial communities from Obsidian Pool, Yellowstone National Park, USA - OP-RAMG-01 (SPADES assembly) (version 2) | ecosystem: Environmental > Aquatic > Thermal... | reverse complement strand
AAAAATATTCAGGATACCAAATATAGCTTTCATTAAAGAATTGCTGCATTAACCTTAAACCTGGACCTTGAACATTATCCAGCTTAACCCATGCTTCAAAACGATACCAAACAAAAGGTTTAATCCTTGGTTTATCATTATAACCTGGTAACGTAAACAATACTACGTCATTAACATTTAATCCAGTTATTTGAACTGAAAATTTTCCACTATGAGCAACAGTACTATTTGAAATACATGTTGGCGAGCCGCTTTGGACTTCAAAACCCCATGGAAAAGGCATTAACCCGTTTGAATCTACAAATTTATAATACTCGTTATTATTATCAACTTTTGTGATTTTTTCAAAGCTTGGATTTTGAAGTTTATTTTCACTAATTGGTGTTATCTCAGGTTTATAAAGGCTTGAATATTCATAGCTTTCAATAGTTTTAATTGATAAAGTTATTGTTTTAGCTTTATTAAATGTTGTTGTTAAGGCATAGTTATAAACGTTATATGAATTCGAAGCAAATTCAAAGTATAATGATGAAATCGCAATAAATAATAAAACAATAATCGTAACCGTCACCTGATTTTTACCAAAAAAATTCCTCAATTTAAACTCCTAATAAAAACGTTAATGTTTATTAATGAGTATTTTAGTAAATAAATATATAAAATTTTTGTTTTGCAAAGTTATTTGGGAGCAGTTAACTTTGATGAATAACCGTTACAATCTTAAATTAAAATTAATTCTTGCATTATTTATTTTGTCAATCTCTTTCTTAAGCATTACAAAACCAATAAATAGTGATCAATTAACTTTTAAAGAAGCGGTTAAAGCAGTAATATATGAAACGCTTATTTCAATTGATGATCCTGAATTTAAACCTTATAACTCATCCTTAGGTAATGGAGTAATTGCTAGAGTAATTGATGTAAATGGCATAAAATATTTTCAAAGCTTAATAGAGGGGGTTGCTGAGCCTCCGCCGGATGATTATTCATTTCGTTATTTAACTAAACTTCCTGAAGTTGATGCTTCTAAGCATTGGAGACTCTATTTTAAACATAAAATTGTTAATTTAGCGGAGGCAGACTTAGTTAACTGCGTTTTAGATGGATGGCATTCCTATTTAATAGCTCCTGGTGGAAGCATTTATGGAAATATTTGGCGTTTATACAAGTATAATTCCTCATGCCCAACAGTTTTAAAAGCTAAATCCATTATAACTGCAAATACTTCCTATATAATTCATAATATTCCATCAGGTTATAGAGTCACTTTTATATTCTCCTTTAAAACAGGAGATACTATACTTGATTCATGGGTTGAAGGAGGCGTTATAGGCAGGGAGATAATTAAGTTTAAAGGTTTAAATTATACGCTTCCAATAATGGAGTTAAATAGAGTTAACCCTGGCTCCATAAAGCTTACCCCACCAAAACTTATAGAATATAACTTTAGAGTTACAAATCTTAATGCTACACATAGCTTAAAAATTCGTGTAGAATATAAGTTTGGAGAAACAACTGTATGGGAAATGCAACTTTGGCCTTCAGGTAATCAAGGTAAAATTGGAGCTTTAGAGTTTACTTTAGAACCTTTAGCTACAAAAAGTTTAAACATGTCTCTTTTTTATCCGGAAGATAAAGATGACCACGCCGTACTGGTATACTTTAATGTTTTAATACTTTCAGGTGAAAATGCTCCCCCTTTAATTGGTGAAATATGGGAAAACCTTTATGGAGTAAACTCTTATTTAGGCATAAAAGAATCTTGGGTTAAAGTTAATGTGGACACCAGAGAAAATTCTAAAGTTGATTTATTTACTATTGTTGCTCCATATGTTTCTCCGTTTAGCCAAGACATTTTACCTTATGAACATTATTTAGAAATTAGAATTTTTGATAGCAACTATAAAAAGCTAATCTATGGCCCAATAAAAATAGTTATAAATGGAACTATCAGGAAGGGGGATGAATTGCTTATAAACTATTCTATACCTATAAGTGAATTGAATTATAAAAGTGGCAGATACATTTTTCAAATAGATACTTATAGAGTGGGACAAATAGAAGATGTAAATTTGGCTAGAATTTCACTTCCATTTCATTTAAGCCTTCCAAACATAAAAGTAACAGGTTTAAAACTTGAAAATAAACCTAAAATCGGAGTGGATAATAAAGTTACTGCAACTATTATAAATGATGGTGAATATCCTGTTAACAACTTTCAAGTAGCTTTATATGTGAATAACGAAATTATTGAAGAAAAAATAATATCGTTAAAACCAAGCGAAGCAAAAGAATTAACTTTCAATTGGACACCTAAAACTAGAGCGAATAAAATAACTGTTAAAGCTGATGTTGAAGAATTCTTGCCTGAAGAAACGCTTGATGATAATCAATTTTCAAAACTTATAACAGCTGATTGGTTTTTAATAAGTCCATACATCATAACTGCTTCAATAGCCATACTAGCCATAATTGTTATTCTTCTTTATAGCGCAGTAAAACGTAAACCTAAGAAAAGAAAAATCTAAAAAATGGTGAATCAATGGAGAAAATGAAAATAACCGCTATAACAGTGATTTTTATAGTTTTTACACTTATCGTTTCACAGTCATTTTATATAAACATCTATAAAACGCGCATAAAATTTTTCAATAATTCTTCAAACTTAACATATACATTTACCACGTATAACATTAAATTTTCTTCATCTACAATTTTTCGGAACTCACAAAAAATAGAGTTAATAACGCTTTTAGAAGAGTCTGAAAATTTATGCAAAAACTTTATGCTTTCCAAAATGATTACTAGTGAAGGTGCAGTTTATTCTACTTTTAGGCAAGGCTATAAAGAATCGATGATTTACGGAGTTAATCATGAAGTTACAGCTGAATCCATAGGATTATTAATGCTTTACGCTATTAAAGAAGAGAATAAAACATTATTTGATAGAGAAGTGATTTTTCTTAAAGAGAAACTTCTTAGCCCTTTAGGCATATGCTATTGGAAATTAAGAGAAGATCTTTCACCATTCACCTATAATGGATATTTTTCAAGCGCCTCAATAGATGACCTTAGAATAATTGATGCTTTAATTGAAGGTTATAATTTATGGGGAGAGAACCAGTATTTATCTTTAGCGCAACTTATGATGAATGGAGTTTTTAATTATGAAGTGGATGAAACTAAAAATATTCTTGTAGATTATTACGTTTGGAAAAATGGTAAGGGAGAGAAAGCTAAAAGCTTAACCTTAGCTTACGCTAGATTACCGACCCTTTTAAAAATGGCAAAACTTGAAGAACGATGGATGAAAATTTTTAATGAAACTTTAAAAGTTGTTTCTAACGGGTTAACTTTGCAACAATTATTTTACCATGAATATGATGTTAAAAATGGTAAATATGAGGGTAGCTACTTTAATAGCATTGAGGAATTAATGATAGCGTTAAGTTTGGTTGAAATAGGAGAGGAGAGTAAAGCTTTTCTCATATACAATTTTTTAAAAAAAGATTATTTAAAAAAAGGATTTATAAGCGATGTATACTCACTTAATGGAAAAGGTAATCCATCTGACGCAGGTATTGGAAGTTATGCGCTTTTGGTTAAGCTTTCCTTAAAACTGAAAGATTACGATTTTGCTTTGCAAATAGTGTTTGGGGAGATTTTAATTTCGCAAGAAAAAAATGTGGAAAGCGAGTATTATGGCGCCTTCATAAATGTATGGCCTGAAAAGAGAGATGCAAACGCTTACGATAACCTTCAAACCCTCCTAACGCTAAGAGAAATAATAAAAACTTTAAGTAATATAACCTGATTTTAATGATTTCTTAAGACGCTTTTATAGTAAATATGGCTATGAAACAGTTTTAGGCGGATGCCCATTATAACAATGCTTAGTTGTAAAACATAATTTTTAAATTCTTAGGTGTACCTATTAAATTTAGATGAATTAAATTTGTAAATTTAAGAAAACATTGTAAAAAGGGAAAATAAATGAATAAAAACTACAAAAATATTGTATCAGCCATAATTGTTGTTATAGCTATTTTTATGTTAGTTGTGTGTATATCGTTTAAATCGATGCCTGAAAATATTGCGAATAACCCAACCACGCAATGTTCTATATGCATTTATTCAACATTATATACTGCTTATAAAAATATAACGGTTAACGAGTTAAAAATTATGATGGATGAAAAAGCAAATATAACAATTATTGATGTAAGGGAACCTGAAGAGTATGCGAATGGTCATATACCAACAGCCATAAATATTCCACTGCATGAGCTTCCATTAAGAATAAACGAGTTGAAAGAAAAGAATATTGTTGTTTATTGCGCTTCCGGCGTTAGGAGTAAAGCATCAGCTGAAATGCTGAGTAGAAACGGAGTTCAAAATGTTTGGAATTTAGTTGGTGGTTTAAAAGCTTGGGTTAATGCAGGTTATCCTATTGAGAAATAAGTTGTAAATCACGTTTAGATGAACTTTAATTTCCTTTATATTACAATAGAGCCCCGGGCGGGTTTCGAACCCGCGACCTGCGGCTTACGAGGCCGCCGCTCTACCAGGCTGAGCCACCGGGGCTTATTATTTTTAAATAAGAGTTTAGAAACGTTTTAATAAGGGGTTTTAGTTTGTCTACAATTAAAGAATTAGGGGAAAGAGAGATTATAAAGCTTTTTCTTAAATATTTTGCCTTTTCTACATTAAATTTAAAGCATCTTAATGATGATGTGGCTTTATTTAACTTATTTAAAGGTAAAATGGTTGTTTTAAAATGCGATATGCTTGTTTCATCAACTGATGTTCCGCCTGGAATGAGTTTTAAACAAATTGGTAGAAAAGCAATTGTTTCAACAGTTAGCGATTTTGCTGCTAAAGGCGTTAAACCCTTAGCGCTTTTAGTTTCTGTTGGATTGCCTAGAAATATGCTTAAAACAGAGTTAGCTCAGTTAGCTGCAGGTTTAGCTTCTGGGGCTAAAGAATATAATGTTAAAATTATTGGCGGAGACACAAATGAATCTAAAGAGTTGGTGATTGATTGTGTTGGTTATGGGTTATGCAATAAAAAAAATTTAATTTTAAGAGAAGGCGCTAAACCAGGGGATATTTTAGCTTCTACTGGAGAGTTTGGAGCCGTTTCAGCTGGGCTTAAAATAGCTTTAAACGGTTTTAAAGTTTCAAAAAGTTTGAGGAAAAAATTGCTTAAATCAGTTTATATGCCTAAAGCTCATTTAAAAGAGGGGTTAGCGTTAGCTAAGATTAAAGCTGCTACAGCTTCTATTGATTCAAGCGATGGATTAGCCTGGTCTCTTTTCGAGCTTTCTAAAATGAGTAAAGTAGGTTTTATTATAAAGAATTTGCCTATAGCAAAGGAGGCTTTAATATTCGCTAAATTAAATGGGTTAAACGCTGTTGAATTAGCTCTTTATGGTGGAGAGGAATTTAATTTAGTGTTAACTATTGAACGGGGTAAATGGCGTAAAGCAGTGGAAGCTGTAGAAAAGGCAGGCGGAAAGCTTCACTTCTTAGGAGAAGCAATAAAGAAGAAGAAAATTACTTTAAGCTTAAATGGGTTAAAGGAGGACGTTAAACCTTTAGGTTGGGAGCATTTAAAAGCTTAAAGTTAACATATTAAGGAAGAGTAACTTTTTTAGCGAGTTTAATTTTTAACTTTAAAAAAGCATGCATTAAGAAAGGGTGAATTAAGTTGAATCAAAAAAGGGTCTTAGCTGCAAGCTTATTGTTAAACTTTATTTTAGCAGTTTTTTCTGGAGTAGTCTTTCTTCAATTTTATTATGTAAAATCCCAAATTGAAACTTTAAAGGATGAAAATACGCTTTTAAATAAGGAGCTTAACTCTTTAAAGCAAAAAACTGAAATTCTTCAAAATCAATTAAGCTATTATAAAGCGCAAGCTGAATATTACTCCAATATTTCTAAATCAGCTTTAGTTGTTGAAGGGGTTTTAGGCGAATCTACAGTAAATATAGTTGCTATTAAAGAAGTTCAATCAAGCTTTTTTGAAGTTTCCTATGAAGGTGTAACAATGAAGGTTAAGGTTGAGCTTAAGCAGGGTGAAGGTAGAATCTTAATAAATACTCAGCCTAGGATTGGTATAGATCTTCAAACAAGCGCTAGAACAGCTAAGTTAGTTGCTGAAAATTTCACTAAAAAATCTTTAGAGGGGACAGATGTGATTTTGACAGTAATAGCTGAATCTGATGTGAATGTTGTTGATGGACCAAGTGCTGGAGCAGCAATGACAATAGCGATAATTTCAGCTATATTAAACAAAACTTTAAGAAACGATGTTTTTATAACTGGAACAATAAATCCGGATGGGAGCATAGGATGGGTGGGCGGCATACCTGAAAAAGCCATTGCTGCTGCTAAACAAAACGCTACCAAATTTCTAGTTCCAAAAGGACAGAAAACAGTTTCTATATTAAAACCTGAAGAGAGGGAACCTATCCCTGGGGTAACAATAGTTACTTATAAAATTGAGAATATAGACTTGAATAATTATTTAAGTCAACTTGGATATAAAACTGAAGTGGTTGAGGTTGAATCTATAACTGAAGCTTATAAACTGTTTACCTTATAGGAAAGGAGCTAAAAATGTTAAAAACGAATTTTCATTTAAAAAGGAGGTTGAAAGCCCCTGTTTTAATTGAGGCTTTACCTGGAATAGGTTTTGTAGGATATTTAGCTGGAGCGCATTTAATTCAAGAATTTAACGCTAAAAAAATTTGTGAAGTTATATCTCCAAACCTTCCAAGTTTAACTTTTATAGAAAAAGGAAAAATTAAATATTCTTTTAATGCGCTTTACGAAGTTACTAAAACTGGTTTAAATAGGGATTTAATAGTTTTATTTGGAAATACGCAAGCTTCCTCCTCGTTAGATCAGTATAGGCTTTATAGCAAACTCTTAGATTTAATTAAGCAGGTGGGATGCAAAGAAGTTATAGCAATTGGAGGCCTAAAAAGAGAGAAGCTTCCATCATCATTAAATATTTATTGTACAGCAACAAATAAAGAAGTTTTAATGAAGACGTTAAATTTAGGTGCTAAAACTCTTTATGGAAAAGTTTTTGGTGCAGCTGGAGTTTTACCTGGTTTAGCTAAACTTAAAGGTTTAAATGGTTTATGCATACTTGTAGATACTTTAGGGCTTTATCCTGATGTTTCAGCAGCTCAATTAGCATTAAAATTTTTAAGCAGCTACTTAAATATTCCAATTGAAATGAAAAAATTTGAAAAGAGTTTAAAGTGGGCTTTAACCTTTTTAAGCCCATCTTAAAAGCTAAGTTTTACCCGCCGCTTCTTTAATGAATTCTTCATAAACTTTTTTCGCTCTTTCAGCTGCTGGGCCAGCTCCCTCAACAACTCCATTTGCAGTAACCCTTATTTTATCCATAACTATTATTACACCAGCATCCTCCATAACTTTAACCATTCTTGGAAAAACCCTTTCTAATCTTTCCGCTAAACCTTTTAAATCGAAGGGTTTCTCTATTTCTCTAATCTCTGAGATTACTCCGCCATAAATTATTATTTTAAATATGCTTTTTCCATCCTGATCTTTAGCATCGGTTAAACAAACACTCATCGTATTAATTTCTACACCAGATAAAACTCCAGTATAATTTTTTCCCATCATTGTGGATACTGCAACATTTTTTTGAATCATTGAAGCTAATTCTTCCATAAATCGTCTTTCGCTTAAAGTAGACAATTTTTAAACTCCCCTTTTTTTAACTCTTATTTTCTATTTTCTTAATGAAAAAATATAATAAAAGGATTCTGCTTGAAAAGTTTAAAAACCAAATTTTTTCATATTTTCATTTTAAAAAATTCTTCTTTGCTTTTAGAAATGATTTCTTTAGCTTCTCTAGCAGTTTCAGCTTCACCAAATTTTCTTGCTTGAGAAACCTTAACTAAAGTATTGCAATATGGACATCTCTTAGTTTTCTGTTTTTTCATGCATAAAAAAAGTTTTCCACATTTAATGCATTGAACTATTAGAAAAACCATAAATTCACCCTTTAATTAAGCTTAAAAATTTCTTTAATTTACCCTCCCTATTCAACTGGTTTATCCAATTAATTTCTCCAAAAAACCCTCTTTGCTTTTTCAACTGTTTTAAAGCTTCATTAATTAATTCAAAGGTTTTCTGTTTGGTTGCATCTAACTCGCATATTTTACTTGTTGAATTTTTATAAATTTTTAATGCCTCAAATAAAGAGGCGTCAAGCAACTCCGCTTGAATATTCTCTAAAATTTTGCTTTCAGAATAACCTCTTTTCGCTAATCTTTTCTTTAAAATACTCGGGTGGCATCTTAGAATAAATACTTTTTTAACTTGAGTTTTTGGAGCTACAAGAGGAGTATAGTATCCATCTAAAACAATTAATCCAGTTGTACAATTTAAGAAAGAATTAAACCAGATTCTTAATTTTTTAAGGTCAACAATATAAGTATCTCTTTTTGCATCAAAGCTTTTTATAAAACTATTTTTTAAGGCTATTTCTCCTATATTAACATAAGTAGCATTTAATTTTTTGGCTAAGGCTTTAGAGAATCTTGTTTTACCAACTCCTGGCACTCCTGAAACTAAAATTAACCGTTTTCTCAATATTAAAAACCTTGCCTTAAATGAAACTTTTTAAACATTAAATTAATATAAGCGTTTAAAAAACTTAATTAAACTTCAACTATCTTCTATAACTGATTTATAAACAAAAAGCGTTTCTTTAACTGTTTTATCCCATGTAAAGAATTTTTCTGCATAGCTTCTCCCATTTTTACCCATTTTAACTCTTTCAAATTCATTTTCTAAAAGCCAAATCAAAGCTTCTCCAAGTTTTTTCGAGTTTTTAGGCGGAACAAGGATTCCTGTTTCATTATTTTTCACAACCTCAGGCATAGCGCAATGATTAAAAGTTACAACAGGTTTGCCGCAAGCTTGAGCTTCAATTAAAGGAAGACCGAAGCCCTCCCATAAGCTTGGAAAACAAAAAACATCGCAAGCAGCATAATATAAAGGTAACTCTTTTTCAGAAACGTAACCAGCGAAAATTAAGGCTTGTTTAACTTTTTCTTTAATTAAAAGATTTTCTATCCTTGGAAAATCGTATCTTGAAGTACCTACAATCATTAATTTAGCTTTAGGAATACGCTTTAATACGTGGCAAAAAGCTTCAAGAAGGAACATTACTCCTTTATATGGAATTAATCTTCCAACAAACAAAATTAATGGATCATTGATTTTAAATTTATTTTTTACAATTGAACCGTCTATATGTGGATTAAATCTATTTGCGTCTACACCATTATAAATTAAATGGATTTTTGATGAATTAACAAAATATCTTTTTTCTAATTCTTTTTTAAGAAATAGACTTACAGCTATTATTTTATTAATGCTTTTCCCTCTTAAAGCAAAGAAAGTACCTAATTTATGATCAATCATTTTAATTTTTTGTTTTGGGCTACCCCAATATTTTACAGGTGCGAAACCATGATATGTAAATATATGAGGCAATTTATAAAGAGTTTTCAGGTAATTTCCAACAAATATATCTGGATGATATTGTGTATGAATTAAATCGAAGTTTTTAATTTTTCCGCATGCAGCCATAAATGTAAAATGTCGGATAAATGGAATTCCCCCCAAAGGCATTTTAACTTTAATAATTGGAATATCATCAAATTTAACTTCAGAAACTCTTGTGAAAATTGAAACTTCATGACCGAGTTTTATCATTCTGCTGGCTAATTCTTTTATATGATTTGTTTGTCCAGAGCCGGAAAGCAGGGAGCTTCTAATTATTGCAACTCTCATTTTTAATTATCCTAAGGTTGATGTAAAATTTCAATTAGGTAAGGTTTTAATTTTCTAAATGTTTCAGCTTCTTCTTTTACTTTAGCTTCAGCTTCTTCATTTGTCAAGCTTAAAGTTTCCTTGATAAAAAAAGCTACCTTACCAAGCCAAGCGGAATAAAAAGCTTTTAAAACGCTTAAAGAATCTAATTCTTTTTTAATGTAATTGCTTGCTAAAGAATAAGCTATTTTAGCCCATTTTTCATCTTTTAAATCAAGCTTTAATAAGCTATCTAACAATTCTTTTGAAAGAAGCTTTTTGAGAGTGCGGCGATTTTCATAAGTTTCTTTTTTAAATTTTAACTTTTGAGTTTTAAAATTTAACAATAATGGCTCTGGCTTTAAAAAAGGAAAGTTCTCTTTTAATAATGGGACTTTGCAAGTTTTGCTTTTACCAACTTTTTCCCAATATGGTTTATATATAATCATGCATTCAAGCATCGAACCTGTCACTTGAATAAACATATTTGTGAGATCCACAGCAGGATCTTTAGGTTCATGAATTTTTGAGCCTAAAAAAGCCTCATAAATTTTATACCCATTAGCTATTGCGGAATGCGTAATAAAAATATCTATGCCAAAGCATCTTGTAAAAGAGTTTTCCCATAAAGGGTTTTGAAGTAAATCTTCTACTAGTTTTCTTGATAATGCGAAGTCTCCACCAATAGGTTGCCTTAAATCTTTTTCATAAACTCCTTTAGTAAAGGGATAACATAAATGGTTTGTTATGGTACCATCAAATTTATCCCTAATATACATAGGAGTTGTTAAATCTCCACCTTTTTTTATAATAGAAGTAAACAAAATTTTAATCCATTCAGGCTTTATGCTTCTTAAATCTGAATCTACAATAACCATCGCATCAGAATCGAGATAGAGACAAGCTTCCATTATAGCCTTAACAGCTGAGCCCTTCCCAGAGATCCCTTTATATCTACCCAAAATTAAGTTAACCTTATTTGGAAGTTTAAAAGCTTTCGCAACATTTAAAGTTCCATCTGCTGAACCTCCATCAGCAATAAAAATTGTAGATGGAAATTCAGGAAAGAAGTTGGCAAGTCCTAAAGCAGATTGATAAACTACGTAATTTATTGTTGATGCACAGTTATAAGCCGGTATTCCAACTATAAGCGATGCTCGCTTAACCTTATTAAATTGTTTTTTTAACTCTTTAGGTAACGCAGATTTTACCATGCTTATATTTTCACCATATCGTTTTTACTTAAAAGCTCAAGAGTATATGTAATTGCCCTTCTTCTTAAAAAGTTCTGGAATTTTTGTCCTTCTAAAGTTTTTGTTAACTCCATCCAGGTAGGCATTTTTTTTAAGGTTTTCGTGTAGGTTTTTGATTTAAATGCGTAGAATTCTTTATTTAAGATTTCAGCATAACGGTGGATCCTTTCTTTATCTTCCTTTACATCCTTATAGAATGTTCTTTTAACTTTATGGGCGATTTCAGTTTTTATTTCAGCTTTATCATATAAACTTTGAGAGGCCTCAATAGTTTTATAAGCTTCTTGAAGATATTCTTTAATTATTTTTTCATCAAGCGTATTAGTTTCAAGCTCGTAAAAAAGTAAATGAATAATTTCTTTAACCATGCTCATTATAGAATCTTCGCTTCTAGGGAAGTGTTGAAACAAATTTAAATCTACCTCAAAAATCTTATCAATCATGTTTCTTTTCCATAACTCAATTAAAATTCCTGTTTCCACACTGTAGTTTGATGGAAAACTTAAAGATTCTATAAAGTTTCTTTTTCCAGCATATTCGCCTGAAAGAGGATACTTAAGTTTCTCTAACCCCTTTAATATTCCTCTTCTGCTTAAAACCTTTAGTAAAGGAATTAAAAATAACCTTGAGACTCTTCCACCAATTTTGTAGAAACCTTTTTCTGGAAAGTCAAGATTTACAGATAATCTTGTATAGTATGCTTTGGTTAACTCAACTTTAAATTTTTCATCCTGAAAAGTTTTTAAAAGTGGTTTAATTAATGAGGAAACTTGCCATTCTTCAAGATTTTTAATATCGCTATCCAAAAATAGAATTATATCGCCTAAGGATGCTCCTACTCCAAGCCATAAACCCGCTCCTTTACCAGCAGGGATTCCTTCAGGCAAAATATTCAATTTCTTTGCAGTTAAGCATATTTGAAAATCTAATTGATGAACAATTTTAAAAGCAAAATCGTAAAGGCCTAATTTAGCTTTATCTTTTAAAGCTGGAAATTTATTTAGCAGAGTTACCTGCTCATAAAAAAGGGGAATTTTTCTATACGCTGAAGCCACCAATTGCTTTGCCAATGATTCATCAATACCCATTTTTTTGGTTCTACTTCCATCCACAATAACAATTTCGTCAATTAAACCCTTTGATAAAAGTTGATTAAGAACTGTTAATTCATCCCTTATAACTTCGTATCTATATCCATAAAGGTCTTCCGGAGATGAAAGAAATGTTGGAATTATAACTGAGACATTAATGGGATGAAAAAACCCTAATTCATTCTTTAAAACTGTAGACTGTTTAAGCATTAAAGCCTCTTCAGTAACGCTTAAACGCCTTTTATGGGTAAGTTTCTCTACAAACCTGTAAAGTTGTTTTTTGATGCTTAACTTCAATTTTTGCACATCAACAGTTTTAAGAATTTTATAAAATAAAAATTTAATGGTTCTAAAAAGAGTAAAACGCAATTTCACACAGTTAACTACTTATGAAGCAAAAATTTTTATTAAATTCTTTAAGAAAGATTTCTTAGAAGTAATTATCAAAAAATAGAGGGGGATTAAATTGAAGAAGATTGGAATTATTCATTATACTGCCCCAGAAAAAGAAGTGGGTGGTGTTGAAGCAGTTGTAGAGGCGCATACTCGTTATTTAACTAAAAAAGGTTTTGAGATTCACTTAATTTATGGTGATGGAGGGGGGTTAGAATATAAAAATTTAATTGAATATAGGATTTCATTGCTTTCAGCTACTCACCCATTAATTGAAGAAGTTCAAGATGAAATCCTTAAGGAGCATGAAGAAACTTTAAAGTTTAAAGAGTTAAAGGATAGAATTAAAGAAGAGTTATTTGAAGTTGTTTCTGAATTAAACACATGTATAATTCATAATATTCCCTCAATGCACTTTAATTTTGCAGCTACAGCAGCCATAAATGAGTTGGTGGATGAATTAAGGAAAGTTAAATTTATTTTTTGGCTTCATGATAGCGCATTAATTAGAGACGAGTTTAAAAATGATATTGAAAAATTTCCGTTCAATCTTTTGCATTATAAAAATCCCAAAGTAACTTATGTTGCTCCAACAAAATTTAGAGCAAATGAATATGCTCAATTACCTGAAGAATACAGAATTCAAAATGCAATTGTTATTCCAAATGGAGTTGATGTAGAGGAGTATGTTAAGATTGATGAAATAACAAAGCTACTTATGAAGAAACTTGGTTTATCTTTTGAAGATTATATTTTGGTTACCCCTGTGAGAGTAACTCCAAGAAAAAATATAGAGCTTGCAATTTTTGTACTTGATGAATTAAAACATTTAATGGGGTTAGCTAAAGCAGTTAAACTTTTAATCACAGGACCCCCAGATCATCAAGCAAAAAAGATGGGTGTAGCTTATTTGGATTATCTTCAAGAATTAATTGCTAGAAGGGGGCTTCAAGAAAATGTAATTTTTTGCCATAACCTTATTGGTCAAAAAAGGGAATATGAAAATGGAGAAATAAAGAAATGGAGCGTTGCAGATGTTTATAATATTGCTGATTTAATTTTTATTCCAAGCAAGGAAGAAGGGTTTGGATTACCAGTTATAGAGGCTGGCGCATCTCGAAAACCAATATTTTGCTCTAGAATTCCTCCTTTTCAAGAGCTTATAAGAGATGATATAGAAGGCTATATGTTTGATTTAAATGATGATCCTAAAAGCATAGCATTTAGGATTTATAGAGAATTTTTGACGGATAAAGTGGAAACAAATTTCAACAATGTTATAAAAAGATTTAGTTGGGATGCAATAATAGAGAAAAGAATTATACCTCTTCTTTAAAAAATTAGAAATTTAAGCTTTCCTCAAGAAAATTTATTGCTTCTTGAAAGCTTAAAACTATTTTATGCGCTTTTTCTTTTAACGCATCGCTTTTCGGTTTATAAGCTATAGCTATATCTGCTCCTGTAAAACCACATAAATCTGAATCGCTATCCCCTATGCAAATGCTAACTCCATTAAAAAGCTGTTTAAGCTTATTTAAAAACCATAACTTGCATACAGCAAATTCTCTACACCCTTGAATTTTCATGCAGCGCCGTTTAGTGAGAACTCTTCCAATTATTAAACCATTTTTAAACTCAAGAATATTTCCATAAACAATATCTGCACCAAGCCTTTTAGCTAGGTTTTCTCCAAGAAATTGAAAAGAGTCTGTAACAATAGCAGTCATAAAGTTTCGTTTCTTAAGATAACTTATAAATTGCTCCGCATCAGGCTCTAAAGGAATTAAAGAAAAAATATCCTTAAGCTCTTTTTTACTTTTTCCAGCTAAGAGTTTAACTATTTTTTCAGTTATTTTATAAGCTGGAACTGTCAAGCTTAACCCATTTATTTTTTCAAGCTCATTAAGAAGGTTAAATTTGTTAAAAAGAACATCAATAGAACGTTTTGTTAAAAGCGTTCCATCCATATCTATAATAACTACACCTGCAAATTTTTTCATTTATTTCCCCCTATAAATAATCGAAAAATTTATTAGTAAAATGAAAAAATATAAGTTTAAATCGTTTCTAAGGTTTTTGTTTCTTTTGTATTGGAAAGAGTTGAAGGGAATGAATTTTATTCCAGAATTATGGGTTAAAATTACTAATTTTATTATTGAATTGCTTCCTAAACTTGCTGGCGCCATAATAACGTTAATAATAGGTTGGATTGTTGGAAGAGCTCTTGGAAAAGCTGTTTCGCATATTATTGAAAAAACTAGAGTAGGTATACCTTTAAAAAGAACAATTATTGGAAGAGCTTTAGAAAATGCTGGAATAACAATAAGTAAATTTTTTGACTTGATTGTTAGATGGTTTATATATTTGATTGCAATTTTAGCAGCGGTGGATATTTTAAATATTGAGGCTTTAAGCAAATTTATAGGGTTAATTGTTCAATACATTCCGAATTTTTTAGCAGGAATAATAATTTTGCTTGCGGGTTTAATGATTGCAGATTTTGTTGGTGATGCGGTAACAGCAATTGGCAAAGAAGCAAAAATAGAGTTTGCTGGGTTTCTATCAATCATAATAAGGGCAACATTATATTTTGTTGCAATAGTGATAGGATTAACCGTAATGAAAATTGATGTATCCCTCTTATATATATTTGCTAATGCTTTAGCTTGGGGAATAGCAATCGGTGTTGGAGCAGCATTGGGGATAGCGTTAGGATTTGGATTAAAAGATTACGTCGCCAAAAATGCTGAAAAATGGCTTAAAGGATTTGCGGAAACGACAAGGAAAGCTGAAGATTTTTGGAGTTGGTATACGAGAAAGGAGAAAGGGGAAGCATAATTTGCTTTAGAAGTGCATATGCGTATTTGAAGACGTTATTCTCAAATATATAACAATTTTAGCTGACTTGTTTAGTTTTAGATGGGGGGATACGAGTAATAAAGCTCGAGAAGAACATGTTTTGTAAGGTGAAATGGTTAATTTTCTCTATAATCAAATAAATTAAGTTTATAAAGCGGGGTTTATGTAGCCTCAAATGAGGAGAAAAATTGGTTTACGTAAAGGTTATGGAAGGAGATTTTCTTTTAACAGTGGATAAGCTTTTCTTTGATGTTAAAGGGTATTTACATCCACCTGATCGAATGATAAGTTTTATTCGTTACTATCCAAGCAAAAAAGGAACGCGTATAATTAATAATGAAAGATATGCGAAAGTTTATGATTTAAAAAAGAGATTTAAGTTTCTCGAAAAGAAGTATTCGATTTATATTTATTATGATGATGTTTTTCACTCTAAAATGCAAGGCGTTCCGATAAACATGATTAATAAAATTTATTACCCTAGAGAAAAAATTAAAGAGTTGACGACGAAAAGTAATAAATTAAAAATTGAGGATGACGTTTTAAGTTTAATTCAAAGTTTAGCTGAAAATTCTGGTCAAGCAATAGATAATTTTGGGGTTACAGGTTCAATATTAATAAATTTGTTTACAAATGAGTCTGATATAGACGCGATTGTTTATGGATTTAAAACAGCGAGTAAAGTTTATGAAACCTTAAAAAACTTGATTCATGAGAGAAAAGAGTTTAAACCATGCGATAAAAAAGAGCTTTATAAAATTTATTTAAATAGAGGAATGAATGAAGCTTTAAGTTTTAAAGATTTTTATGAGAATGAAAAAAACAAAGTTTTACAAGGAAAATTTCATGAAAGATCTTATTTTATAAGATGCGTTAAGAATTGGAATGAAATAAAAGAAACTTATGGGGATAAAGTTTATTATCCAACGGGATTAAGCAAAATTGAAGCTGTAATCATTAATGATGAAGAAAAAATTTTAACACCGTGCAAATATGAAGTTTCAAATGTTAAAGTTTTATTTGGAAAAAAAGAGTTAATAAAGGAAGTTGTTTCTTTTAGGGGCAGATTTTGCGAGACGGCTTCCGTTGGAGATAAAATAATTGCTAGAGGGAAACTTGAAAAGGTAGTCGATAAGAGTAACGGTGAGTTTTATCGATTAGTTTTGGGAGAAAGCAATAAAGATTTCTTAATCGTTAAAGAGAGAGGATAAGGCTTGAGAGGTTTTAGAGATAGAGATTACATTAAAACCCTAGAAGGTTTATACTTTACAGTTTTAGGGAATACTCATCCAAAAGATAAAGTTATAGCTTATTTAAAATATGCTCCTTCAGATAAGGGCGTTTGGAAAAAAGATTCTTATCTTTACGATAGACCAATTAAGGATTACACAGTTCATAACGTAAATAAAATGATGAATTTTTTAAAAGAATATTACCCTCAATATATTCATGAAGTTTTTAATATGAAGTTTTCAGCTGTGCCATATGAAAATATAGCTGTTCATTATAAACCTGAAGAACGACTTCAACAACTAATTAAATTAAGCGTTAAAGATGAGCTTCAAAGAAAAGCTGTTGAGTTGACTTCAATACTTTCTAAAGAGAGTGAAGTAAGCATTGAAAATTTTGGGGTTACAGGTTCAATATTAATTGATTTACACAACTTGAAGTTTTCAGATATAGATTTAATAGTTTATGGAAAAGAAAACAGTTTAGCCGTTAAAGAATCATTAAAAAATATCTTTTCTAAAAATGAGGGTGAAATTAAAAAATTTTCCATTAATGATTTTAAAGAATGGTATAAGGCGAAAGGAAATCTTTATCCCCTAACTTTTAATGAGGCGTTAACTCTTTTTGAAAGAGCTTGGAATAAAGGAAAATTTCATGAGACACCATTCTCTATACATCCTGTAAAAACTGAGAGTGAAATTGAAGAAGAGTTTAATGAAGAAAGATATTATTCGTTAGGATTAATTACAGTTAAAACAAAAATTATTGATGCAAATGAATCTTTCTTTATGCCTGGAAAATATAAAGTTGATTTCAAATTAAATTATATGGGAGAAGAAATTAAAGTTAATGAAATTGTAACTTTTGAGGGTTTTTATACTGGAGTAGCAGAAGCTGGAGAAGAAGTACTAATTAAAGGAAAATTAGAGAAAATTGAGAGTAAAAATAAAGTTTACTTTAGAATTGTTGTAGGTTCATTTGAGGCCAAAGGAGAGGATTATATAAAGATTGTTAGGGATTAGATCCTAAAGCCTCTTTTAGATTTATTTGAATTGGCCCCAGTTTTCCGCCAAAGTTAACTGCACTTATTTTTTTAACTCCTTTAACTTGAATTGCCGCTTTAATTCCAGCAGCTGTAGCTTTCTTTAAAATTTTTGTAGTAACGCTGTTAAAAACTATTTCATAAACGCTATTAACGCCTTCAGGAACTTTACTGTCATCAACAATACCTCGTAAAGCTGGACAATAAGGATGGTTTGTTGAAGCTGGAAGCTTATATTTTTTAGCACCAACTTTAGATCCTGACCTGCATATTCCACCTGGAAAAGGAAGAATAACACCTTCAATTTTTTGAATAGCTTCAACAGCTTTTTCAGCTGCCTCTAAAGCAGCTTTTTTCTCTTCAGCCATTATAAGAAAGTTTCCTCCAGCCACGCCTTTCCTAACTCCAAACTTATCCTCTATAATAAATTCCCCTTCCATCACAGGAATTCTCCAAACTTTTCTTCCAGCCAAAACATCGCTTTTTTCAAATCCATCGCCAAACAACTTAATCGCTCTACCAATCTTCAACCTTTTTTTAGCTTGGGGCATAGCATCAAAAGCAGCTGTAGTTGGACAAGTTAACACGCATTGCCCTAAACGGCTTATCATTTGAAGTTTTAAAGCGCTTCCAAGCCTATGATAAATCTGAATATAAAGTCCAGGTCTATTATCTGGAGTTTCACTTGGAGATGCAATAGGCCCTTCAACACCTGCTTCAGCAGGCGACATAATTATGGATGAAGCGAATCCTGTAGCAGTTTTGGCAGCTATTAAAGCCCATTTTTCATTTTCAGCTGTAATTAAAACTCTTGAAACCCACATAGGAAAAGCTTCAGCAAAATCATTATCATCGATTTCTACATTTCCAATTCTCAAAATTAAACTCACCTTCTTGCTTATCTCTTTACCTACTAATAAATTGTTTTAAACTTAATGGTTAAACACATTTAAATTTAACCCTTTCAATACCTTACTCAATTATTTTAAGAGTTTGCTTATAATATCTTTCACCATAAGTTAAAGTAATTTGATAAAGTTTTTTTCCACTAGGTAATTCAACAAGCTCCAAGTTTCCTTCAGCATAAATTTTATTATTTTTTTCAGCTTGCATTCTGAACTCTTCAACATAAGATACTATAACGTCAACCTGAGGAACTTTAACACCTTTAATTTCTTCAGCTTCAATTCTATATATAGAAGGCATAAAGAAGGATTCTGAATCATCTATAACTTCTCCTATGATTGAAGCCCATCCAAGCTTTTTAACTTTTAAAGGAGTTGTTTGAGCACAAATTTCTTCATCGCTTTTAACAGGCTCAAATTCCACCTTTATTTTTCTGCTAAAACTTTTATCTATAACAACGCCGTAAATCAATTTCCTTTTCTGGTTATCAAAAAATTCCTTTAAGGATAAATTTTTAAACTTCCATTTATCCTTAAAAGGTAAAACTTCAAATTCATTAGCCATAAAATTTTTTTCATTATAAATTTCTTTTAAAAGCTCTTTTAATTCAAGCAATTGTTTTCTACCATATATGATGAAATCTAAATCAGAATAATTTGGATGGTAAAAATCATGAAGAATAGATCCAAATACTCCAAAATCATTAAGAGACAATTTTGAGCGATTTAATATTTCTAATAAAACCTTATGAAGAGCCTTCATTAATTCATCGTTTTTCTCGCTATAAAAAACAGTTTTTAATTTTTCTTCAGGAAACTTAACTTGAAAAATTTGGTTTTTCCTTAACCCAATTAATTTATCTTTAAGGTATGGAAGCTTTACTTGGTATTCAGGAAAATTCTTTTTGATAAAAAGTATGCCTTCATGCTCATAAAATTTAAAGTATTTTTCTTTTTGAAAGTTTTCTCTTAAAGCTTTAGGGTTTTTAGAATTAAATATATTTGAGGGAGCGTACTCAGCGTCGCAAATGAAACTTTTTGTTGGATGCGTATACCCTAAAACTCTAAATATCATTTTTTCTTTAGAAATTAATGCATCCCTATCTTTGATTATTCTCATAGTTTAACAAACCCAAACCCTTAAATACTCATCGTGATGGAATAATTAATTTCGATTTATTTAAAGTTAAAAGGGTGATTTAATTGCCGGTTAAGATTGGATTTGCAAAGCTTGGAAATATAGGTTCAGCGCCTTTAATAGAATTTCTTCTAGATGAGAGAGCTGAGAGAGAGGATATAAACGTAAGAGTTGTTAGTTCGGGAGCAAAAATGAATGTTGAAGAAGCAACGGAAGTGGCTGAAAAACTCCTCGAATTTAAACCTGACTTGGCAATTGTAGTTAGCCCAAACGCCTCTCTTCCCGGACCTGAAAAGGCTAGAGAAATTCTAAACAAAGCAGGAATCCCAGTTTTAGTTGTTTCAGATGTCCCAGCTAAAAAGGCTGTTAAAAAACTTGAGGAGGGGGGATTCGGATATTTAATTGTTGAAGGAGATCCAATGATTGGTGCCAGAAGAGAATTCTTGGATCCGATTGAAATGGCTTTATTTAATGCTGAAGTAATAAAAGTTTTAGCTGGTTCAGGAGCTTTCAACATTTTATTTACTGAAATAGATAAAGTTATTGAAGCTTTAAAAAAAGGCGAAAAACCGCAGCTTCCAAAAAAAATTATTGATAGCGAAGCTGCCGCTGAAGCTGCCGAATTTCAAAACCCTTACGCTAAAGCTAAAGCTCAAGCAGCTTATGAGGTAGCTAAAAAAGTTGCTGAAATGAATGTTCAAGCATGCTTCGTAATTAAAGATTGGCAAAAATATACAGCTTTAGCTGCTGCTTCTCATGAATTAATTAGAGAAGCAGCTAAATTGATTGATGAGGCTAGAGAAATAGAGAAAACTAGCGATTCTGTAGTTAGGCATCCACATTATGATGATGGAAAAATTTTATCTAAAAGGCATTTAATAGAGAAGCCTAGGTGAATGCTTAACAATGAAATTTAAACTTGTAACTGGAAGAAGCTTGCAACAAGGTGCAGGCAAGGAAGCTGGAAAACTTTCTAAAGAATATTTTAACAATGTAGCTGTATGCGAATTTGATCCAGACGATATGGAAACCTTAAACATCTCGCCAGGAGAAAATGTTGTTGTAAAAACCAAGTTTGGTGAAGTTGTTTTAAAAGCTGTTAAATCTATGCAGGCGCCTCATAAAGGAATAATTTTTATTCCGTATGGCCCCTGGGCTAATTTAGTTACGGATCCTGAAACTCATGGAAGCGGAATGCCAAACTTTAAGGGTATTGAAGCGGAAGTTCTTCCAGCAAAAGAAGAAAAAATACTAACTTTAAAAGAAGTTTTGGAAAAAATTTCTGGAGGAAAATAGATTGGAAAAAACAATTTATAACGTTGTTTGTACAGTTTGTGGATGCTGCTGCGACGATTTAGAAGTTAAAGTTAAGGATGGAAAAATAATTGATGTTAAAAATGCCTGTGCAGTTTCATTAAGTAAATTTCAAAATTACAGTAACGAAGAAAGAATTGTTAAACCGATGATTAAGGAGAATGGAGAATTTAAAGAATATAGTTTTGATGAAGCCATTGAGAAAGCTTCAAAGATTCTCGCTGAAGCAGAGTATCCCCTGATTTATGGTTTAAGTTTAACAAGCACCGAAGCGGTAGGAAAAGCTGTAGAGTTAGCTGAAGTTTTAGGAGGCGTTATAGATAATACAACATCTGTTTGTCATGGCCCAAGTTTAATAGGTGTTCATGATATAGGCGTAGTAACATGCACTTTAGGAGAAGTTAAAAATAGAGCTGATTTAATTATTTATTGGGCTTCAAACCCTGTTTTCAGCCATCCAAGACATTTAGCCAGATACACAGTTTTTAGTAAAGGAAAATTTAGGAAGGAGAGAAAAGAAAGAAAGCTTGTAGTAGTAGATGTGAGAAAAACAGCTACAGCTAAATTAGCTGATATGTTTATTCAAGTTGCTCCAAACCAAGATTATGAATTACTTTCAGCTTTAAGAATGGCTGTTAAGGGAGAAGAAATTTATCTAGATGAAGTGGCTGGAGTACCTACAAGCAAAATTGAAGAATTAGCTGATTTAATGATAAGTTGCGAGTTTGGAATACTCTTTTTCGGTTTAGGATTAACAATGTCTCTTGGAAAAAGCAGAAATATAGATGCAGCTTTATCTTTAGTTAGGGATTTAAATGAAAGAACAAAGTTTTTAATAATGCCTATGAGAGGCCATTATAACGTAACAGGTGCAAATGAAGTTATAGCTTGGCAAACAGGTTACCCATTTGCAGTAGATTTCACTCAAGGGTATCCAAGGTACAATCCTGGAGAAACAACAACAATAGAAATTTTAACTAGAGGGGAATGTGATGCAGCATTAATAATAGGTTCAGATCCAGCAGCTCACTTCCCGGTTTCAGCAGTAAAACATTTAATGAAAATCCCAGTAATAACGGTAGACCCCCACAAAAATGCCACAACATTAATTTCAACTATTGTTATTCCAACAGCTATAACAGGAATTGAAAGTGGAGGGACAATTTATAGGATGGATGGTGTACCATTAGAGTGCAAAAAACTTGTTGAGCCTCCTTTAGGCGTAAAATCTGATGAAGAAATTTTAACTGAAATTTTAACAAATGTTAAAAAATTTAAGGAGTAAGGGAGATTCAATATGAGTGAAATTTTAATTAAAAACGGTTTTGTTTTTGATCCATTAAACAATATAAATGGAGAAAAAATGGATATAGCTATTAAAAGTGGGAAGATAGTTGAAAAAGTGAGTTCTAAAGCAAAAGTTATTGATGCTTCTCATATGATTGTTATGCCAGGCGGAGTGGATATTCACTCCCATATAGCTGGATCGAAAGTTAATTCTGGAAGAGTTTTAAGACCGGAAGATCATGTTAAAGATTATGAGGTTAAAACTAAAGTTACTAGATCTGGAGTTGGATACTCAGTTCCATCAACTTTTACCACAGGCTATAGGTATGCAAAAATGGGTTATACTACTGTTTTTGAGCCTGCAACTCCACCCTTAAAAACTAGGCATACCCATGAAGAATTAAGGGATACACCAATTATTGATAAAGGCTGTTTTCCTCTTTTAGGAAACAACTGGTTTATAATGGAGTATTTAAAAGAGGGAAAACTTGAAGAGTGTGCAGCCTATGTAAGTTGGCTTCTTAACGCAGTTAAAGGTTATGCTATAAAAATAGTGAATCCGGGTGGAACTGAAGCTTGGGGTTGGGGAAAAGGAATATCCCATTTAGATGAGGAAGTTCCATACTTTAATGTCACGCCTAGGGAAATTGTGAGATGGCTTTGCAAAATAAACAATATTTTAAATTTGCCTCATCCAATTCATATTCATACAAATAATCTTGGAAAACCTGGAAACTATGTTACCACTATAGAAACAATGGATGCTGTTAAGGATTTATCTAAAAATGGAAAAGTTTCAATTCATATTACTCATGTTCAATTTAATGGATTTGCTGGAACATCATGGTTAAATCTTGCTTCAGGAGCTCCCGAAATAGCAAATTATATAAATAAAAATACTCATGTTGAAATCGATATTGGTCAAGTAATATTTTCTGATACCACAACAATGACTGCTGATGGACCGTTTCAATATATTCTTTACCTTTTATCAAGAGAGAAATGGGTTAACGCTGATGTTGAAGCTGAAACTGGAGCTGGAATAGTTCCATTTAGATATAAAAAATCTAATTATGTAAATGCTATTCAATGGGGCATTGGTTTAGAGTTAGCTTTGTTAATAAAGGATCCATGGAAAGTACATATGACGACTGATCATCCAAACGGCGGTCCATTCACGCATTATCCGAAAGTTATAGCTTGGTTAATGAGCAAAAAGGCAAGAGAAAGAATCATAAATAAAATTAATAAAAACGCTAAAAGAAGACTTGATTTACCCGGAATTGATAGAGAATATACGCCTTATGAAATAGCAATAATAACTAGAGCTGCCACAGCTAAATCTTTGGGTTTAAAAAATAAAGGACATTTAGGTACCGGAGCTGATGCAGACATAGCAATATACGATTTAGACTATGAAAAGTTAAATCCATCCGAAGATTATAAATTGATTAAGAAAGCTTTCAAACAAGCAGCATACACAATTAAAAATGGAGAAATAGTAGCTAAAAATGGAGAAATAGTAGCTTCTCCAAAAGGAAAAATTTACTGGGTCAACTCTAAGGTTTCCGACGATATTCAAAAAGTTATGTTAGAGAATTTAAAAACAAAATTTGAGGAGTATTATACTGTAAAAATGGAAAACTATATTATTAATGAAAGTTACCTGCATGATTCATTTATGTTAAATGTTCAATCGGAGGTTTAACAATTGAGTGAATTAACCTTAACTCTAAAAAAAGAGTTGATTGTTCCAATTGATGCTTCAATTATATCCCCAACAAATCTAGCAGGAAAAACAGTAGGGGAAATAGAGAATCTTGAATTATGGAGAGGAAACAGAAAAGTTAAGCTGAATGAAGTTTTTCATGTTGAAGGCAAATCGGAAGATGAGGAAGAAAACTTAATAGTGAGACTTATCGGAGATTTTTCCAAAGCTCGAGGTTTAGGGTTTAAAATGAAGAAGGGAACATTAATAATTGATGGAAATACAGGTTTACGTTTAGGCGAAAAAATGAAGGGGGGTTTAATTAAAGTTAACGGTAATGCAGGTTCTTGGCTTGGCTCCGAAATGAGCGGGGGAACAATAGAGGTTGAAGGAGGGGCAGGAGATTTTGTTGGAGCAGGTTACAGAGGAGGAAAGGAAGGAATGAGGGGAGGAAAAATAGTAATTAAGGGAAAATGCGGAGCTGAAGCTGGAGCCTGGATGAGCAATGGAGTTATAAAAATTTATGGCGATTCTGGAATTTTCCCTGGAATGCACATGAAAGGGGGAACAATATTTATAAAAGGAAACTGTGAAGGAAGGGCGGGCGCGGAAATGAAAGATGGAAAAATAGTAATTCTTGGGCATTTACCATCTGTTTTACCAAGTTTTGATATAGAAGAAATAAGAGCTTCTGTAAAGGTTGAGGAGGAAAAAATTTCAGGTCCATTTTACTTGTTTACAGGCGATATAAATGAAGAGGGTATAGGAAAACTCTATGTTTCAGTTGATTCTAATTCTCAATTAAAGTTTTGGGAAAAGTTTTTGGAGAGCGTGATCTAAATGGAGAGCGTTAATGAAAAAGCAACTGGACTTGTTCAAAAACTTATAGATGAAAAAAAAGACTTTAAAGTTGAGGTTTACGAGGGAATCGAGGGAAGCACAATAATTGATGCTGGTGTAAAAGTTGAAGGGAGTATTTCAGCTGGATTAATGATAACGGAAATATGTATGGGAGGGTTAGGGAAAGCAAAGTTAACTCATGAAACTTTTGGAAAAACAGTTTTGCCCGCAGTTTTTATTGAGACCGATTACCCGGCAGTATCAACTTTAGCAGCTCAATATGCTGGGTGGCGAATTAAGGTTGGCGATTATTTTGCTATGGGTTCAGGACCGGCTAGAGCTTTATCCTTAAAGCCTAAAGAAATTTATGAGCGAATAAACTATAAAGACGAAGCTAAACATGCAGTTATAGTTTTGGAGTCGGATAAACTTCCATCAAATGATGCGCTTAAATATATTGCAGAGAAATGCAATGTTGAATTAAAAAATCTTTATGCTATAGTAACTCCTACTTCAAGTCTTGCTGGTTCAACGCAAATTTCAGGAAGAATAGTGGAGACGGGAGTTCATAAATTAAATGAATTGGGGTTTGATCCTAAAAGAATTCTTCATGGCTCAGGTTACGCGCCTATAGCACCTATTCATCCAGATTCAATGAAGGCTATGGGTAGAACAAACGATGCACTTTACTATGGCGGCGTAACATTTTATATAGTAAATTTTGATGATGAAGAAGAATTGAAAAGAATAGTTAAACAAGCGCCATCGTCTACCGCTAAAGATTATGGAAAACCATTCTATAAAATATTAAAGGATGCAAAATTTGATTTTTACCAGATAGATCCCAACCTTTTTGCGCCAGCTAAAGTTACAATAAACAATATTAAATCCGGATTTACTTACACAGCTGGAGAAGTTAATGAGGAAGTTCTACTAGAAACAATGGGCGTTCTAAAAAACTAACCTATTTTCTCTTTCTTTTTTAAGAGTTTCAATGAACTTGATTAAAATTTCCCTGTCCAATTTTGAAATTTTAAAATTCTTGTTGAAAGGGCATAGTTTATCAATTATTGGACCTTTATCTTCATCATAAATTAAAGGGTAAAGTTGGCAACCTAAAGGTCTATACGCATATATAATACATTTTCCATTTTTTAAGAATAAGCATTTTCCATGTTTATTTTTAAGTTTTAACCATCCATCCTCATTAACTAAAAAGAATTCTTTAAAACCTAAATTTTTAATTTTTTCAATATCGTGTAAACTTAATAACATTTCAGTTTTAATGCAACATTTAAAACAATTATTTTTTAAGCAAATTTCTCCATTCATCAATTTTCTAATTAAGATGAAGATAAAAGAAAAATAAAAATGTTCCAGCTTGCTTAAATTCAGAGAGAAGAGGAGTTTAATGATTTTGATTAAAGCAGTAGCTTTTGATTTAATTGGAACATTGGTTAAAATTGAAGATAGAGAAGAGTTAGCCTTAAATAACCTTTATGAAACGCTAAGAAAATTCGGGTTTAAAAAAGATTTTTCTTTATTTAAAAAGTTTTATGATGAGGCAGCTTTAAAATACTTGAATTTTAGAAAAACAACAGAAAAAGAAGTGCACAATAAAGTTTGGTTAAAAGAGGCATTAATAAATCTAGGTTTTAATAAATTTTTTGAAGAGAAAATTCTTGATGAAAGCATTAAAGCTTACTTTAAACCTTATGTGGAATCTATAAAAATTCCAAGCGAGGTTTATGAGGTTTTACCTATATTAAAAAAAAGTTATAAAATCGGTTTAATCTCAAATTTTACGGATCCCTCAACGGTTTATGAAGTTTTAAAAAAAGGAGAGTTAATGCAGTTTTTTGATTCTATAGTGATATCGGGAGAGGTGGGCTGGAGAAAACCAAATCCAATTTTATTTTTAAAACTTGCTTCGTCTTTAAATTTAGCTGCTAAAGAAATAATCTTTGTTGGAGATGATCCAAACTATGATGTAAAGGGTGCTAAAGCAGCGGGAATGATTGCGGTTTTAGTTACGAGTGGAGAGGCTAGATTGAATGATAGATATTACGAAAAAAGCGAGTTTAAAGCAGATTATGAAGTTAAAACCATTAGCGAGTTAATAAGTTTGCTTAAGGTTATTGGTTAAGGTTTTTAATTAACTCCTTTAACTTTTCTACATTTTCTTTTCTTAAGCTGCTTCTTCGCTTATCAATTGCTATATTAAGTTTTTTAGCCGTATCTATTGTTAATCCTGCTTCTTTAAGTTCTTTTAAGCTAAAACCTCGTCCTTCGCGTATTACACTTTTATGTTTAACTATAGGTCTTATCAAGGGTTTTTTCATGAGCTTTAAATTTTAAAAAAGACTTTCTTTTGAGTTTTTCGCTATTTTCAATTATCGTATTTTTACCTTTCAATTTCTCCAGCGATATATTTTTCCATTAATATTTTAGCTTCAGCATCGCTATATTGGATTGGGGGATGCTTCATTAAGTAAGCTGAAGGCGAAATAAGAGGACCCCCTACATTTCTATCAAAGGCTATTTTAACGCATCTTATGGCGTCTACAGCTACGCCAGCAGAGTTAGCTTTATCATCTACGGTTAATTTACATTCTATTTCGAAAGGTCTATCTGCAAACATTCTTCCCTTAACATTAATATAGCATATTTTCGTGTTTCCTAGAAAAGGAAGAAAATCTGATGGCCCCACATATATTTTATCATCATTTAATCTTTGAGTTAACTGGCTTTGAACAGCTTCTGTTTTAGAAATTTTCTTTGAGATAAGCCTCGATCTTTCAAGCATGTTTGCGAAATCTGTGTTTCCGCCAACATTTATTTGATACATTTGATCTATAACGGTTCCTCTATCATCACATAGTTTAGCTAAAACTCTGTTTAAAATCGTAGCGCCGACTTGACCTTTAATATCGTCACCTATGATGGGGAGCTTTTTTCTTTCAAATTTTTCAGCCCATTTTTTATCTGAAGCAATAAAAACTGGCATGCAATTTATCATTCCAACCTCAGCTTCTAAAGCAATATTGCTCCAAAACCTAACAGCTTTTTCACTACCCACTGGAAGGTAATTAAGAAGCATTTCTGTTCCAGTATTTTTCAACTCCTTAATTATTTCTTTTTTTAATTCTTCATCGCTTTTTGTTTGTTTAATTGGTTTAATCATTTTTTCTACATAAACTCCAACGCCATCTAAGATAGGAGCTTCCTTAACAATTGTTTCTATTTTTGGAACTTTGGATATCCAATCAACGCAATTAGGTGATTGATAAATAGCTTCATCAAGAGTTTTCCCAATTTTATTTTCAGCTACATCAAATGCCGAAACAAATTTTATATCAAAAATTTTGTAACCTCCTATGTCTTCATGCATAATTCCAATTACTGATTTATCCGGGTTTCTTTTGTAATATTCTATTCCTTGCACGAGTCCAGCGAAGCAGTTTCCCACGCCTATAACTCCTACACGTATTTCTTTCATAAATATTTCCCCTAACTATTTTATAATTATAAAATAGTTATAAAAGTCTTAAATATAAATTTAACTTCCTATTTTATCAAATAAATAAGTTGGGTTGAGTAAAAATGGCTTATGAACGATTAGTTAAAAAAATGACTATAGAAAATTTATGGTTATATATTTTAAGTTTACTTAAAGATAAGCCTAAATACGGTTATGAAATAAGAAAACTTATTCAAGAAAAATTCGGGTTTAAACCAGGTACTGTTACAGCTTATGTAGTTCTTTATAAGCTTGTTAAAGGAGGATATATTTCTTTAAAGGAGGAGAGGAGAGAAGGAAAAAGTCCAGCTAGAAAATACTATGAAATAACAGAGGAGGGACGAAAACTTCTTTTAAAGGGAGAAAAATTCTTAGAGGAAACTTTAAGAAGAATACGCTCTTAACGCTAGAAACCCATTTTAAAAGGATTCCCAAGCATTTACCAGATTTTTTTCCCAATCTTCCAGAAGGTCTTCATGCAAACTTAAAACCTTTTTTATGATGTCTGTTATGCTAATCATTCCTATAGGTTTATTTTCATCAATTACAATTAACCTTTTTAATTTAAAAAGAATCATTAATTCGCAAGCTTCCTGTATTGTTGCTTTGGAGCTTACATAACGGATTGGAGATGACATAATATCTTTTGCTTTAGTTTGATCTAAACTTTTATTTTCTTCTATTACTCTTTGAAGAATATCACGCTCAGTTATTACACCAACAGGTTTTTCATCATTATCAATAACTAGTAATGAAGCAATTTTATGTTTATTCATTTCTTTAACCGCAACTCGTATGTTAACCTCAACATTTACGCTTTTAACAGGTTTGCTCATGCATTCTTCTACTAAAATTTGCTTCAAAAAGAAACCCCATTTAAAACTTTGTAAAAGCAAAAATATAAGTTTACTTTATTTCTTTAATCCAGTTCAAGTAAACATGCCATGAAGGTTTAGAGGTCCCATCCGCCTCTAAAAGACCGAAATGGTTTTCATGCTCTGGAAAGGAACGCCATTCGGTATCTGATAACCTCCATATAAAAACAGCTTCGATCAATGATTCCTCGCTTAAAAGTTCTTGAAGCTTTTTTATGTAAAGGGCTTGAAGCTTTTTATTATAACCGAGAATAGATGGCCCAGATGGATAACCCGTTTCGCAAACAATTATTTTCTTTTTAGTTTCCTCAAAAACTTTTTTGGCTTTAGGAATTAAAGTTGAAACATCTATAGGTTTAGCGTGAGAGTAATTGGGATAATAATCTAAGCCTATAATATCACAGAATTTTTCATAAAAGGATAAATCTTTAATTTTTCTATCAATCTCTAAATTAATTACTACTTGAGCTGCTTCATCTTCAGTTGAGATGGTTTCCTTAAGAGATGAAAGAAGAGTTTGCTTAAATTTCACACCTTTACTTGGATCTATCCAAATTAAGCCTTTACGCCAACCAGCTGCGTAATGAGCAAACCACCAGTTAGGTTCATTTTCAATTTGCCAAATTTTAATGAAGTTTTTATATCTTTTAACTATTTCCCTAGTTGATTCGCAAACAGCTTTTACATATTCAGTTGAATTTTTGGTTGGATCTATACCTTCAGGAAGCATTCTTTGGTATCCACAAGCAACTACTGGTAAAAGCTTTATGCCAGCTTGAGTTAATGCATTAATAAAGGCGTCAAGCTTATCCCAACTATATTTACTAGAACTATTAGAAACTATTTTGGGTTGAATAAAGTTCCATTGAAGCCAAAATCTAACCAAACTTACTCCAGCTTTGCTTAAAGTTTTAGCTAAAGAGTTAACAGAAGCGATTTCTACCCTTTTATAAGGAAAATGAATTTTAGACATAAATTTTTCCAAAGGCTTTGAAGGCCGCGATAAAATATGAGGAATTATTATTGATTGAGGAGGCTTTAAACTTATATATCGCCAAACATCATCGATGCAAACGCCAAGCTTAATCAACATTTACTCCCTTAAAGAATAAACTTAATCAGATAGAATGTTAATGTTTATGAAATAAAAAAATAAAAATTTATTGCAAAGTTTGAAGGCGGAAGGAGCGATTTTGAGAGGCGCCATAATTTTAGCTGGCGGCAGGAGTTTGAGGTTCGGTGGAAATAAAGCTTTAGCAAATTTAAGAAATAAGCCATTAATAACCTATGCGGTAAATGCGGTATTAAAAATTACGAAAAAAATTGTTGTAGTAGTTAAGGATAATGATGAGAAAGAAATTTATAGAGAGATTCTTCCAAAAAACGTTATGATAACAAGCGATATACTTAAAATTCAAAGCCCTTTAGTTGGAATGTTAACCGGAATGAATATTTTAAATGTAAATTATGCAATTGTGCTTCCATGCGATTGCCCATTCATAAATACAAATGTAATAAAATACCTTTTTAAGGTAGCTAATAATGGATTTGATGCTGTAATTCCAAGATGGCCTAATGGATGTATTGAGCCTCTTCATTCTATTTATAAAATAAAGGTAGCTTCTCAATTAATTAAAGAAGCTTTAAGAAAAAGAGAGTTAAAAATTTTAAACGTTATTAACCAATTAGAAAGAGTAGCTTATGTCTCCGTAAATGAGCTAAAAAGATATGATTCAAAACTACTAAGCTTCTTTAATATTAATACATTAAATGATCTTAAAACAGCTGAATCCATTCTTAATTCATTCCCCTAAAAACCATTAATGCGCAGCAAGATTGTAAAATTACCTTTGAACATAATAATTTAAATTTACCTTTTTTAAATTAATTTTATTTAGAATAAACTTGAAGATTCAAAGTTACGAAGAAATTCTATATGAAGTATTTAAAAAGTATAATAAGAAACCTAACGGATGGAACGTTTTAGTTAGCAAAGATGCTTCAGGTTTTTGGGATACACTATTTACTAATAATGAAGAAGCATGGATTATTAAGCTTGATACAATTTTTAAAGCAAACCCTATAGGTATAGGTGTCAAACTTGATGAAGAATTTAAAATGAATAAAATTGATGATTTTTCTTATGGTTTTAGACCTATACCTGAACCATTAATAAGAAATTTAACAAAAGAAATTCAAGAGCATGAGCTTTCATTAGAGAATGCAGCCAAAAAACTGATAGATGAGTTAAAGGTTATTCCACCGAAGCCCATAACTATACTGCAGCAAAACTCCTTTACAGCTATTGGTCCACATCATATTCTTCAAAAATTACCTTTATCTCCAAAACAAAAGGATTTAAATAAAATTTTAGATAAAGAATTAAGGAAAACTCTTAGAGTAAAATACCCTTGGTACGGATTTTAACTATACAAAGATTTAAAAAAAGAATATTTAATCTTATGATGGTATCTAAGGGGTTTATAAATTAGCATTTCTTTATTAGCATATGTGTTATATTATTTTAATGATAAAAAGAAATGAAGCTAACATGGAATATTAACTAAAAATATGTAAACCTCACCACTTAACCATTTAATTATTTGTTAAGAAATCCATTCAAATACATGTTCGCAGTACGGATCTCCCCGCGCTAAACATTTAAGCTTTATAAAACGAGCTTTATTACCAAGCGCGCTGCATATCCCTTTATTAAAACTTTCATGAAGAATATCGCATATTATTTCTGGTTTTTCTAAGGCTAACTCAAAGAATATACAGTTGTGAAGTTTATAGGCAATTTTTGTTTTACTTGCTTCGAGAAGTTCAGGTTCCGAACCGACATCTTTTAAGTATTTTTCTATGAAGAATTCTTTAAAGGCTTCTGGAGTCCATTCTTTTATATCATATTTTGCTTCAAGCTTTTTCATTGCATTTAAACCCATTTCAAACCCAACTTTTTTAAAAAGCTCTGCAGCTCTTTTTTCACCTAACAAAAGAGTGGCAATTTTAATGAAGAAATTTGAAAGCACCAAGTATTCTCGTTTTGGAAAGCTAAGCGGAGGCGTTGTTTTTAGAATTTCATATTTTACGCAGGGTCTTCCAGCTTTACCCATTCGATATTCTTTTTGCGTTATTAAACCTGCTTCCTCTAAAATGCGTAGATGGTGCCGTACAGTTATTGGTTGAAGATTAGTTTCTTCAGCTATTTCTTCCACGCTCATAGGACGTTTATAGAGTAAATGAAGAATTTCAAGTCTGGATTTATTAGCTAATGCTTTATAAGCTTGAGGCCCAAGCGAACCTTTTTCTTCCATTTATTTCACCTTTAAAATAGCTGTAATTTCTGTTTATAAATATTATTATAAACATTAAAATGTTTTTATTTATTTTAATTTTAATTATTTATGTCACTTGTTTAGAAGAATGAACATTTTTATACTAGAAAGATTTAAATATAACATTTATGAACATAAATTTAACATCTAAAGAGGTGCCTATAATGAGGGATTATGTTTGGATATCATTCCACTAT
>Ga0078972_1005326_pt1 | contig 32866 bp, 26 predicted proteins | sample YelNatPaOPGAMG01_FD_67568 | JGI IMG/M metagenome (GOLD analysis project Ga0078972, IMG submission 67568) | Hot spring thermophilic microbial communities from Obsidian Pool, Yellowstone National Park, USA - OP-RAMG-01 (SPADES assembly) (version 2) | ecosystem: Environmental > Aquatic > Thermal... | reverse complement strand
AGTACAGGGCCGAAGCCACTTGCTTGACAACCCGGGCAGCCGTGGCGTAGGGCAGAGGACCGCACGCTTGCTTCAGCAGCCCGCGCAAAGTCTCGCCCTGGACGTAGTCCATGACGATGAAAGCAAGGCGGCCCTGCTGCTCCAACGAGTAGAAGCGGACGATGTTTGGGTGATCCAACCTGGCCAGGGCCTCGGCTTCCCGGGCAAAGCGCCGCAGGAACTCCGGGTCCTCCGCCAGGTCCTCTCGTATCACCTTCACGGCGACATCAACGCGCCGCTCCGCATCGAGCGCCACGTAGACGTCGGCCATGCCGCCGCGACCAAGGAAGTCGCGAATGACGTAACGGTTGCAGAGAGTGCTGCCTACAAGCCCCGCCGTCGCCGGCCTCCTTTCTAGCGCCCCGGGGTGATTCGACTTAGCCCGCTTAAGCGAGGCTGATTGTACGCGCCCATGATCATCGGGTCAACCAAAGCCGCCGGCCATCCTCCACAGCGCGATGCCACCGCTCAGGCCGGCCTACCACGCCAGCGCGTAGCCGATCTGCCCTCGGGGCGAGCAGCCACCCGTCATCACGCCGCGTTCCAGGTCCAGGTGTACAGCCATGGGCTTGCCGTTGGCCCAGCCATCGGTGACGATCACCTGGTGCCCGCGCCGCTCCAGTTCCGCGATCACCTCCGGCGCGATTCGCCCCTCGGCGATCACCCCGCCCGGCCGGTACTGCCTGGGGTAGAACGAGGAGGGGAAGTGATCGGTGTGCACCGTCGGCGCTTCCAGGGCTTCTTGCAGGCCCATGCCGAAATCCACGTAGTTGAGGAAGAACTGCAGCGTCCACTGGTCCTGGCCGTCGCCACCTGGCGTGCCGAATGCCAGGTAGGGCCGGCCGTCCCTGGTCACGATGGTCGGCGTCAGCGTGGCCCGCGGGCGTTTGCGCGGCGCCAGAGCATTCGCCCGGCGGGCATCGAGGTAAAACATCTGCCCGCGCGTCCCCAGGCAGAAGCCCAGGCCGGCGATGACGGGCGAGGCCTGGATCCAACCGCCACTGGGCGTGGCCGCAACCATGTTGCCCTGCCAGTCGGCCGCGTCGAGTTGCGTGGTGTCGCCCGTATGCCCGTCGGCAGGCGACTGGGCATGCACACGCAGGCCGGTGCGGTTAGCCTGCAGGACGTCAAACGTGGCCAGGTCCGGCCGGCCCCATCCCGTCTCCCCCGGGCGCAGTTCCTGCGAGGCCTCCGGGCCGATCTGGGCGCGGCGCCGGTCGCCGTATTCCTTCGAGAGCAGGACGTCCCAGGGGGCCTTGTCGAACCTGGGGTCGCCGTAGTAAGCCTCGCGGTCGGCGAAAGCTAGCTTGGCGGCCTCGATCCAGTGATGCAGGTACTCGGCCGAGTTGTGGCCCAGGCGCCGCAGGTCCAGCCCTTCGAGGATGGTGAGTTGCTGCAGGAAGACGGGCCCCTGGGTCCAGGCCGGGCACTTGTGCACGAGCAGCCCGCGGTAGTCCACGGCAAGCGGTTCCTCGGCTGTTGCCTGCCACTCAGCCAGGTCCTCGAAGCTGAGCAGACCGGCGTGCGCCCTGCCGCTCGCGTCCAGCACAGGATTGTCGGCGATGAAGCGGGCGATCTGCTCGGCGATCGGCCCGCGGTAGAAAGCGTCGCAGGCAGCCTCGATGCCGCGCACACGGCTGCCGCCTGCCCGGGCCTCAGCGCTGCAGAGCAGCCGCAGCGTGGCGGCGAAATCGGGGTTGCGCAGGCGCTCGCCCACCTCTGGCACCCGGCCGCCGGGGCAGTAGATCGCGCCCGTCGTCGGGTACAGATCGGTGAAACGCTCACGATTGGCGGCGATAAACTCATGCAGGCCCTCGTAGACCGGGAAGCCCTGCTCCGCCAACTCAATGGCCGGCTGCAGGACCTGGCCGAAACTCATCGTGCCGAAACGCGCCAGTGCCAGCCCCCAGGTGCCCACCGGCGCCGGAACCGTGGCCGGCAGATAACCATCGCCCGGGATCAGTTCGATCTCGTGCTGGCGGCACCAGTCAATCGAGAAGGACGCCGGCGTCCAGCCGACACCGCTCAGCGCGTACACGCGCTTCTCGTTCGCGGCATAGACGAGGACCGGCACCTCGCCGCCCAGGCCGCTCTGGTGCGGCTCCAGCAGGTTCAGGCAGAAACCCATGGCAGCAGCGGCATCAACAGCATTGCCGCCCTGCTCCATAATGCGGAACCCAGCCGCCGTGGCCAGGTAGTGCCCGGAAGTGACGACACCGCGCCGGCCCATCACCGGCGGCCTGGCAGTGAACGCGCACATGGCTTGCCTCCATGCTTCGCTAGACCGCCCCAGTCTCTTCCCCTTCTCCGCCTGCGTCAAGCTCGCTGCCGATAGCGGGCCTAAGTTGATATGCTTCGGCTCAACTGATTTGACATCTTCGCGCTAAGTCTGTATAATAGCCACCAGTGCAAGCTCGAGTGGGTGAATATGGAATACAAGGACTACTACAAGATCCTTGGCGTGGACAAGAACGCCAGCGAAGAAGAGATTCGCAAGGCCTATCGCAAGCTGGCGCGTAAGTACCATCCGGATGTGAACCCGAACAACCGCGAGGCGGCAGAGAAGTTCAAGGACATCAACGAGGCTCACGACGTCCTTTCCGACCCCGAGAAGCGGCGCAAGTACGATCAACTTGGCAGCAATTACGAGCAGTTCCGCAACATGGGTGGCGATGCCAGAAGCTACGATTTCAGCCAGTGGTTCGCCAGCCAGGCCGGGGCGCAAGGCGGCCAGGCCGGTGGTCCGCGCGTCTATACTTTCGACGGTGACAACCTGGGCGGCTTTGGCTTCTCCGACTTCTTCCAGGCCATCTTCGGCCAGGCCGCAGCCAGGCAGGCTGCCGAAGCTGCCGCTCGCGCCGGCGCTCGCCGTTCCACCCGTGTGCGCTACGCTGACGAGGACCTGAACCAGGAGGTCGAGGCCGAGATCTCGCTTGCCGAGGCCTTCCACGGCACCAAACGCACCATCGACCTTGGCGGCCGGCGCATCGAAGCCACCATTCCGCCCGGCGTCAAGACGGGCTCCAAAGTGCGGCTGCGCGGCCAGGGCATTCAGGTTGACGGTGCCAGCGGCGACCTGTTCCTGATCATCAAGGTACGGGATGACGACGTCTTCGAGCGCAAGGACGACGATCTGTACACCGACGTACCGGTGGATCTGTACACGGCCATCCTGGGCGGCAACGTGAACGTGAACACGATTGATGGCAGCACCCTGAAGCTCACCATCCCGCCGGAGACGCAGAACGGCAGGGTGTTCCGCCTGCGCGGCCAGGGCATGCCCAAGTTGCGCCAGCCCAGCCAGCGCGGTGACCTCTACGCCAGGGTCAAGGTCGTCCTGCCCCAGCACCTGACGGAGCGAGAGCGCGATCTCTTCCGGCAACTGGCCAGGCTGCGCGGCCAGGCCGAGCCGGGCGTTGGCACATAGGAGTCTGTGACAGTGGCAAGAGACCCAGGATACAACGAACCAAAATACGTCATCAGCGTGGCGGCGCGCATCGTCGAGCTGCACCCGCAGACCCTACGCCATTACGAGCAACTGGGGCTGGTGAAGCCGACGCGTTCGAGCGGCAACCGGCGCCTGTATTCCGAACATGACATCGAGCGGCTCAGCCTCATCTGCCGCCTGGTCAATGAACTGGGCGTCAACCTGGCCGGCGTCGAGGTCATACTCAACATGACGGAGCAGATCCAGAGCTTGAATGAGCAGCTGGAGCAGCGGGAGCGCGAACTCTTGGCTGAGATAGAACGCTTGCGCCGAATGCTCGCCAGCGACAAACGCTCGCCATTGGTGCCGTTCATGCCGCCGCTGCCGCCGGCCGGGGAAAAGGCGCCCGGCCAGTCGCAAGCATTCGTTGACTGAGACTAGGCGCAGTAAGTGCCCGCCGGTTTGCGGGCCACACATTTCATCGTTGGAGTAATAGAGTATGGACATAAACAAATTCACAGAGAAAGCGCGCGAGGCAGTCGTCGCCGCCCAGGAACTGGCTCAAGAGCGGGCCCATGCCCAGGTCGAGCCGGAACACCTGCTGGCTGCATTGCTGAATCAGCAGGATGGCGTCGTACCCCAGGTGCTGGCGAAAATGGGCGTCAACGTCGCCGCGCTCTCGGGCGAGGTCGAGGGGCGACTGAAGAGCCTGCCCAACGTCTATGGCCCGGCCCAGGTCTACCTTTCCCGCAGCCTGGACACCGTCCTGCGCGACTCGCTGCAGGAGGCCCAGGCCATGCGCGACGAGTTCGTCAGCACGGAGCACTTGCTCCTGGCGATGACGAGCGCCGCCGCTGGCAGCGTTGCCGACCTGCTGCGCCGCCGCGGCATCACCCGCGAGGCTGTGCTTCAGGCGCTAACCCAGGTGCGCGGCCACCAGCGCGTCACTGACCAGAACCCTGAGGGCAAGTACCAGTCCCTGGAGAAGTACGGGCGTGACCTCACGGCCATGGCCGCCCAGGGCAAGCTCGACCCCGTCATCGGGCGCGATGACGAGATCAGGCGCGTCATTCAGATACTGCTCCGGCGCACCAAGAACAACCCCGTGCTCGTCGGCGAGCCAGGGGTGGGCAAGACGGCCATCGTCGAGGGCCTGGCCATCCGCATCACCAATGGCGATGTCCCCGAGGGGCTGAAGAACAAGCGCGTGGTCGCTCTGGACCTGGGCTCGATGATAGCGGGCGCCAAGTACCGGGGTGAGTTCGAGGAGCGGCTGAAAGCCGTGCTCAAAGAGGTCACCGAGTCGCAGGGCAACGTCATTCTGTTCATTGACGAACTGCACACGGTGGTCGGTGCCGGTGCCGCTGAGGGCGCTATGGACGCAAGCAACATGCTCAAGCCGCTGCTGGCCCGAGGCGAGTTGCACACCATCGGCGCCACCACCCTGGACGAGTACCGCAAGCACATCGAGAAGGATGCGGCCCTGGAGCGGCGCTTCCAGCCGGTGCTCGTCACTGAGCCGACGGTGGAGGACACGATAAGCATTCTGCGCGGCCTGAAGGAACGCTATGAGGTGCATCACGGTGTACGCATCAGCGACACAGCCCTGGTGGCAGCGGCCGTGCTCTCGCACCGCTACATAACCGATCGTTTTCTGCCGGACAAGGCCATTGATTTGGTGGATGAGGCTGCGGCCAGGCTGCGCATGGAGATAGATAGCATGCCGACGGCCCTGGACGAGATCCGCCGGCGGATAATGCAGTTGCAGATCGAGCAGCAGGCCCTCAAGAAAGAGACCGACCCGGCCTCCAAGGAGCGGCTGGCTCGCCTGGAAGAGGAAGTGCGCGAACTGCAGGAACAACAGCAGGAGGCGGAGCGGCGCTGGCGGCAGGAGAAAGCGGCTATCCAGGCTATCCGCGACATCAAGGACCGCCTGGAACAGGTCCACGTCGGCATCGAGAAGGCCGAGCGCGCTGGCGACCTGGAGACGGCGGCTCGCTTGCGTTATGGCGAACTCATCCAGTTGCGCCAGCAGTTGGAGCAGCGCGAGGCAGCCCTGGCCGAGTTGCAGAAGGATGGCGCCTTCCTCAAGGAAGAGGTCACTGAGGACGAGATCGCCGAGATCGTGGCCGAATGGACCGGCATCCCCGTGTCGCGCCTGATGGAAAGCGAGGTCCAGAAGCTGTTGCGTATGGAGTCGCGCCTCAAGGAACGCGTCATCGGTCAGGACCATGCCGTTGAGGCTGTGTCCAATGCCGTCAGGCGAGCTCGTGCCGGCCTGCAGGACCCAAACCGGCCGATCGGCTCCTTCATCTTCCTGGGCCCGACCGGCGTCGGCAAGACGGAACTGGCTCGTGCACTGGCCGAGTTCTTGTTCGACGATGAGCAGGCGATGATACGCATTGACATGAGCGAATACCAGGAGCGGCATACCGTCGCCCGCCTCATCGGCGCGCCACCCGGATACGTCGGCTACGACGAGGGCGGCCAGTTGACCGAGGCAGTGCGGCGCCGGCCTTACTCAGTGGTCCTTTTCGACGAGATCGAGAAGGCCCATCCCGAGGTGTTCAACGTCCTGCTGCAGGTGCTCGATGACGGTCGGCTGACCGATGGTCACGGAAGGACGGTAGATTTCCGCAACACGGTAATCATCATGACCTCGAACATCGGCAGCCAGTGGATCCACGAGTTGGGCGGCCAGGACGACGAGCGCATGCGCAAACTGGTGCTGGAGGCGCTCCATAGCCACTTCCGGCCGGAGTTCCTCAACCGCATTGACGAGATCGTCATCTTCCATTCGCTGCAGCGCGAACAGTTGCTGGAGATCGTCAAGCTGCAGATACAGCGCGTGCGGGCCATGCTGGCCGACCGCAAGATGGACATCGAACTGACGGACGCTGCCCTGGAGCGTATCGCCGAGGAAGGCTACGACCCAGCCTTCGGCGCCCGGCCACTGAAGCGCGCCATCCAGCGCGAACTCGTGGACAAGCTGGCCCTGAAGTTGCTGGAGGGCGAGTTCAAGGACGGCGACATCATCCTGGTTGATGCCGACCGCAGCGTGGGCGGAGAGGGCCTGGTCTTCCGCAAGAAAGAACTCGTGCCGGCCAGCTAAGGCAATTGGGGATGGCGCGGCAACCGCCCGCGCCATCCCCTCGCTGGCTCTCTTGCTGCGGCCAGGCGCTCCGGGGGCTTGCGTTTTATGACAAGTTTATGGCGGCCTGGCACAGCAGGCGTATAATAGATTCGTAGCACAGGTTAGTGTAACTTCTAAAGTAGAGGCACCCGAAAAAGACTATGATGCGCTTTGATAAGTTCAGTGAGATGGCCCAGGACGCTGCCATGAGGGCTCTCGAGGTCCTGCAGCGCTACGGCCACACCCAGATGGATACGGAACATATCGTCCTCGCCTTGCTCGAGCAGCCCGAGGGCCTCGTGCCCGAAGTGCTCGGGGAGATGAATATAGACACCGCTGCCATGAAAGAGCGTGTTGAGCAGGTTCTCGCTGCCACGCCCTCGGCCGGCAGGCCTTACAACATCAACCCCGGCATCGGCCAGGTCTTCATCACGCCACGGCTCAAGTCCCTCATGGACAACGCCACCGCCGAAGCCAACCGCCTGGGAGACGAGTTCATCTCCGTTGAGCACCTGTTCCTGGCAGCCTGCAAGGAACGCAGCGGCCCTACCTCGCGCATCCTGGCCGATTTTGGCGCCAGTGGCCCGCGTTTCGAGGAGGCCCTGAAGGCACACCGCAAGAATGAGAGCCAGGCTAAGGCGCAGGCCGATGCCCGCTTCAAGACACTCGAGAAATACGGCCGCGACCTCACCCGGGCGGCGCAGGAGGGCAAACTCGACCCCGTCATCGGCCGCGACGAGGAAGTCCTGCGCGTGATGCAGGTCCTTCCCCGCCGCACCAAGAATAACCCGGTGCTGATCGGCGATGCCGGCGTCGGCAAGACGGCAATCGTGGAGGGTCTGGCTCAGCGCATCGCCAGCGGCGACGTGCCTGAGATCCTCTCGGGCAAGCGCCTGATCAGCCTGGACCTGGGCGCCATGGTGGCGGGAACACGCTTCCGCGGCGAATTCGAGGAGCGCCTCAAGGGCTGCCTCGAGGAAATCGAGAAGGCCGGCGGCGAGGTGATCCTGTTCATTGACGAACTGCACACCGTTGTCGGCGCCGGCGCTGCCGAGGGGGCTATAGACGCGAGCAACATGCTCAAGCCCGCTCTGGCCCGTGGTGAACTGCGCTGCATCGGCGCCACAACGCTGGACGAGTACCGCCAGTACATCGAGAAGGATGCCGCCCTCGAGCGCCGCTTCGCCCCGATCTTCGTGGACGAACCGACCGTCGAGGAAACGATCGAGATGCTGCAAGGCCTCAAGGAGCGCTACGAGCAGCATCACAAGGTGACCATCACCGACGAGGCTATCGAGGCTGCGGCGCGCCTATCCCATCGTTACGTCCAGGATCGGCGCCTGCCCGATAAGGCGATTGACCTGATGGACGAAGCCGCCTCGCGCGTGCGTATCGCCATCTACAGCATGCCGCCTGAACTCAGAGCCATGAAGCAGGAGATCAACCGCCTGGCCACTGACGAAGAGGCTGCCTGGGCTGCGCGGGACTACGAGCGCGCCGCCGAGAGCAAGGCCGACCGCCTCAAGCTTCAGACGGAGTTCGACCAGAAGTTCCAGGCCTGGCTCCAGGAGAAGGACCTGCACGAAGTCGTCGGCAAACGCGAGATCGCTCAGGTCGTCGCTTCGTGGACGGGCATCCCCGTCAGCAACCTGCTGGAGACCGAAGCTGAACGCTTGCTGGCCATGGAGGAAGAGTTGCACAAGCGGATCGTCGGCCAGGACGAGGCCGTCGCCGCTGTCGCCGATGCTATCCGCCGGGCACGCTCCGGCCTGAAGGACCCACGCCGGCCGATCGGCAGCTTCATCTTCATCGGCCCTTCCGGTGTGGGCAAGACGGAGATGGCCAAGGCTCTCGCCCAGTTCCTGTTTGATGACGAGGATGCCCTCGTCCGCGTGGACATGAGCGAGTACCAGGAGCGGCATACGGTCGCCAGGCTCATCGGCTCGCCGCCAGGTTATGTCGGCTACGACGAGGGCGGCCAACTGACCGAGGCTGTCCGCCGCCGGCCCTATCGCGTGATCCTGTTCGACGAGATCGAGAAGGCGCACTCCGATGTGTGGAACGCGCTCTTGCAGATCCTGGATGACGGCCGGCTCACCGATGGTCATGGGCGCGTGGTGGACTTCCGCAACACGGTCATCATCATGACCTCCAACGCCGGGACGGAGTACCTGCGTGCCAAATCCGGCCAACTCGGCTTCCGCACCCATCGTGAGGAGGAGGGCGACGGTGCAACCAATCCGGCGCTGAAGGAGCAGGCCACGGAGAGCCTGAAGCGGACCTTCCGGCCCGAGTTCCTCAACCGGATAGACGAGATCATCGTCTTCCACGCATTGACGCGAGAGCAGGTGCGCCAGATCATTGACCTGCAGATGCGGGATATCCAGAGCCGGCTGCAAGAGCAGAACATCACCGTCGAGTTGAGCCCTGCCGCCAAGGACTGGATCGCCGAGAAGGGCTACGACCCGCAATACGGCGCCCGGCCGTTGCGCCGCACGCTGCAGCGCCACGTCGAGAGCCCGCTCAGCGTGAAGCTGCTGCGGGGCGAGATCGCCGCTGGCGAGCACGTCGTGGTTGACCTGGAGGGCGACAACATCGTCTTCCGGCGCCAGCCCGTCGAACAGCCGCAACCGGTGGGCGCCTCGGTCTAGATTCCGCGGCCGGTGGCAAGATAAAAGAGGGAGTGGTTCGCCACTCCCTCTTTCATTTCTATCACCTTGGCTGGAGAGCGTTATCCCTTCAGGCCTGTCAGGCTGATGCCGCCGATGATGTAGCGCTGCCCGAGGAAGAACAGGATCACCAAAGGCAGGCTACCGATCACCGAGGCGGCGAAGGTGCGGTCCCAGTTCAGCCACTGTTCGTCGCGGAAGAGCGACAGGCCGACGGTGATCGGGTACTTCTTGGCATCGCTGAGGACGACCAGCGGCCAGGTAAAATCCGACCACTGGCCCATGAAGGTGAACAGGCCCATCGTGATCAGCGCCGGCTGGGCTAAGGGCAGGATCACCTGCCAGTAGATGCGCAGGCGGCCGCAGCCATCAATGCGCGCCGCGTCCTCAAGTTCGAAGGGGATGTTCATGAAGAACTGCCTGAGCATGAACACCCCGTAGGCGCTCGCGAACCCTGGGATCACCACGCCGGCCACAGTGTTGGCCAGGTGCAGGCGCCAGATGATCAGGTAGGTCGGGATCAGCAGGACCGAGTAGGGCAGCATCATCGTCGCCAGGATGATCACGAACAGCGGGTCCCGCCCAGGGAACTCAATCCGCGAGAAGGCGTACGCCGCCAGCGAATCAATCAGCGTCTGCGCGATCAGGACGATGATGGCATAGAGAAAGCTGTTCTTGAGAAAGACGGCGATCTTGCCCTGGAACCAGACATAGCTCAACGATTCGAAGCTCAGCGTCTGGGGGATCAGGGAGTTCGGGTTCGCCGTGAACCCGCGCGGCCCTTTCAGGCTGTTGACCACCATCCAGTAATAGGGAAAGATCATGACCACGGCCAGGGTGATCAGCAGGGCGTAGAGCAGAAACCACTTCACGTAGCGGCCGAAGGGCCTGGCCCTCTTGCTCCTATACCGCAGCCCCCCAGCACCGGGCACAGCGAGTGCGTCTTGGCTCATCATCCCCCTCTTTCTAGAAGAACTGCTCGCTGCGGTTGATGCGCAACTGCAGCATGGCCAGGGCGAAGATCACAATGAACAGCAACCAGGAGATGGCAGCCGCGTAGCCCATGCGGAAATACTCAAAGCCGTTCCGGAAGATGATGTACTGCATGGTCGCTGTCGCTTCGCCCGGCCCGCCTCTGGTCATGATATAGACCTGGGTGAAGACCTGGAAAGCGAAGATCGCCAGGGTCACCGTCACAAATAGAGTCACGTTATGCAGCAGCGGGATGGTGACGTGTCGTACCTCTTGCCACCAGTTCGCGCCGTCCACCCGCGCCGCATCGTAGTAGTCCTTAGGTATGTCCGAAAGGCCGGCGAGATAGATCACGGTATAGTAACCGACCGACTGCCAGACGCTCATTATAATGACGGCCGGCATCGCCCAGTGCTGGTCGAAAAGCCAGTTCGGGCCATTGATGCCCACGGTCTTCAACAAGCTGTTGATCATGCCCTTCGGGCCGTACAGCCACATCCAGATGAGCGCCACCACGACCATCGGCGTGATCGAGGGCAGGTAGTAGACCGTGCGGAAGAAACTGCGCCCCTGTCTGGCGTTATGGCCGGCAAGCGCCAGCAAGAAACCACAGATGGTGATCAGGGGCACAACGGCCACCACATAGACGGCCGTGTTGCGCAGAGCAACCCAGAAGACCTTGTCGCGAAACAGCGCTTCTTTGTAGTTGCCGAGGCCCAGGAAGGGATGCGTCTCCGAGATGACGTCGTATTGGAAGAAGCTTATGTAGAGCGATATGACGATGGAGATGATCGAGAAGACGACGATGAAGGCGATCGCCGGTGAGGCGAAGAGATAGCCCGCGATCCACTTGCGCGGCTGCCGCCACAGGGGCGGCCGCACGTGGAGATTCGCCGGCTTGGCAGAAACGGCACTGCCTGTCACGATGCCTCCTTGGATTCGCGCCCCAGGGCCATGCCGGCTGCTTTCGCCGCCAGCACAACCCTGGGGACAGGCTCACACGCGTGAATCAGCCCGGCCGGTAAGCCGAGAGCTAGCCGGTCGCAGCCGACTTGCGACGAGTCATGACATCGGCAACTTTGGTCTCGGCCTCAGCCAGACCGTCCTTGACGCCCTTCTGGCCGCCCATGATCTGCTCGAGCACGGTGCCGAGCGCGTCGTTGGCCTCGGTGAAGAAGGGGAAGAACGGGTAGATGCCACCGAGCTTGGCGAAGTCAGGGGTGACGACGCGCTGCGGCGTCTTCTCGAGCACCTTCTTCCAGGCGTCGCTCTCGAAGATAGCCTTGTGCGGCGTCGTGCGGGTGGAGAGCTCGAAGCGCGTGATCACCACCGGCGGCGTCGTGCAGTAGCGCATCAACTCGAAGGTGGCGTCGTGCTCCTTGCCCTTCTTGGGCATGACGAACATGTTGGACCAGCAGGTCGTCGCTGGGCCGCTGCCCTGCGGACCTTGCGGCACCGGGATGAGCCACCACTCGAAGCCCTCGGGAGCGTTGCCTTCGATCTCAGCCGGTGCCCAGGTGCCCCAGTAGACCATGCCGACCTTGCCCTGCATGAACAACTGCGAGTCCTGCCGCTCGGGTGAGATGGGGAAGGACACCTGATCCTTGTTGAGCAGGTCGAGGTTGTGCTGCACAACTTCGGCACCCTTCGAGTCGTTGAATGTCGGCTTGGTGAACTCGGGGTCACTGCAGGCGCCACCGTCGGAGTACAGCCAGGTGGCGAAGCCCTCGATGTAGCGCATGCTGTCCACCAGGAAGCCGGCCTGGGTCATATCGGCACCGCTGCCCTTGGTGAGGGCTTTGGCGACCTTGTCGAAGTCCGCCCAGGTCTTGATGTCGGCGCCCTTGGGGTCGAAACCGGCATCCTTGAACAGCTTGCTGTTGATGGCGATGCAGGAGGAATCGGGCCCCTCCCAGGGCACGCCGTAGAACTTGCCGGCCTTGGAGCGGTACTGCGTCGTGGCCGCGCCCAGGAACTGGTCTTCGGCCAGTTCTGGCACCTTGTCAATGTAATCATTGAGGTCCATCAGGACGCCGCGATCGTAGAAATCACGCGCCCAGACGATGGAGGAATGCAGCAACTCCGGCGGGGTGCCAGCGGCCGAGTCGGCCAGGACTTTCTGGATGTAGTCATTGCCCCAGGGCACGAACTCATAGGCGATGGTCACATTCGGATGGTCTTTGGGATAGTTCTCGGTTAGCCAATCGTACCAGGCCTTATCCCTGGGAGCGCCCTCGGGAGAGTGCCAGCTGCGATAGCGCAGGGTGATGGCCTTGCCCCCGGCGGCCGCCGGGGCGCTGGTGGCGGCGACAGTCGCTTCCGGTGCAGTGGTGGCAGCGGGAGCGCTCGTGGGCGCAGCGGTCGCCTCAGGCGCAGTGGTGGCAGCCGGAGCGCTCGTGGCCGCCGGTGCCTGAGTCGGGGCCGTGGTGGCGGCCGGTGCAGGGGTGGCGCCGCAGGCCGCAAGGGCGCTGGCGCCGGCCAGTACCGCGCCGGCCTTCAGGAGATCGCGGCGAGACAGAATACTCCTCATAGCATCCTCCTAGTCACTCTGAGCCTGGCCGACGCATGTTCGCGCTGCCAGGTCGCACAAGCGTGAGGAGTATAGCCCGGATGGGACAGTACAGCAAGCGCACTGCGGAACTGGCAAACCACGGTTCACGCAGCCGACGCCGCCAGCCCGCCCGGCGTCCGAGAACGCCTGGCCTCTACGACCCGTCACCGTCGCTGATCCCTCGCCGGCGCAGGCATCGGCGCAGTTGCGCCAGGCTGATGCCATGGCGCTCGGCCACTTCCTGAGCATAGCTCTTGCCCTCCGGGGGGCCGGGGGCGATGCGGTAGGTGCGGCCCAGCCTGGCGCTATCCAGCCGCTCCTCGCCACGCCTGATCCCCGCCACCAGGCTACCCACCGGCGGCTCGTGCGGAGTGGCGATACTCAGTCCCGCCAGGTCATTTGCCAGCTCGTGAAGATGCGTGGCGAACACGCTGCGTGCACCGAGCAGATGCAGCGCACTGACGACGTCACGGGCCAGATACAAGGCCTCGCCCGGGCTCGTGCTGGACAGCGATTCATTGAGCAGGATCAGGCTGCGAGGCGTGGCCTCCTCGAAGATCTGAGCCAGCCGCTGCGCCTCCTCGCCGAGCCTGCCCATGGCTTTCGACGGTTGTTCCGGCGCGGGGAAATGCGTGTAGATGGCATCCACAGGGCTGATCTCGGCGGCAGTGGCTGGGACGAACAGGCCGGCCTGAGCCATGACGTGCGTCAGGCCGATGGCCTGCAGATAAGTCGTCTTGCCGCCGAGGTTCGGGCCGGTCAGGATGAAGCAGCGGCCGTCTTCTCCCATGTTGACATCGCTCGGGACCGGTACTGCGGGCATGCCGGCGGCGGGAGGCTTCGCCAGCAGCCGCAGCGCCAGGCAGACGTTGTACATGCCGGAAAGCCGGGTCGTGCGCGCCTCCGGCGGCAGGAGAGTCGGGATGCAGGTGGGAAGGCCCGATGCGTGCAGGCGTTCGCGCAGACGCACGGCGCCAAGGTAGAAAGCAATCTCGGGCGCCAGGCTCGTCAGCGGCGTGACGGCAACGTGCACATAGCCGGAGAGCGCCTGGGCGATCGGGCGGCAGACCAGGCGCATCACCTCCGCCAGGTCGCGGAACAGGTGCTCGAGGAAGGGGCTCGGGCTCTGCGCTGCAACCTGGTGCAGAGGCGCGATCCCTGCCGCTATCGCCTCGCGGTTCCCCGTCCCGAGCAAACGCGCCAGCAGGCTGCGTTTGCTGCCATAGGGTTGGTCGTTGACGGAAAGGAGCACCGCTGCGACAGGACGTCCTTCATCGTCCAGGTTGATGCCGACGCTGATGCTGGACAGCTTCTGCATGCTGGCCCGCAGCGAGGGCAGCTCGCTGACCAGGCGGCGGAAGTCCTCGGAGCCACAGGTCTGCCTGAGCGCATCGCGCAGGCGAATCAGCCCCGTAGACTGCAATGTCGCCGCCTCAAGGACGCTCAGCAAGCGACAAGCGGCGTCACTGTATAGCTCCAACTCTCGCAGCCGCCGCGCCACTTGCAGCAACTGGTTATCTTCATCGCGCATTGCCTGAACGCGGACGCGGTCCAGTTCGTGCAACGCCGGCAGCAGGTCCGCCAGCCCCTGGCGCAGTTGTCCATCGGCCCACAGGTCAGCGAGGATTTCCTGGCGATAGAGGATGGTCTCGCCGTCGCTGCACAGGCCGGCCAGGACGGCGCGGGAGGCCTGGCCGGATGGCCCGTCGTACGCCAGGGCCTGGGCAAGCGGCTCCACCTCCAGGTCCGCCCACCATGGCCTCAGGCCACCGCCGGCCGCGGCGCCGACCGCCGCTGGCCAAAGCAAGCTGACGCTCTCCTGAACGCTCACTCGCTAGCTCCCCTGCCCATGGCTAGGGCTTCACTGGAGCCGGCCTTAGCCTCAGGCAGCCCGCAATGAGGTCATCCGAGGTCGTGCAGGCGATACTGGTAGCGGCTGCCCAGCGCCTGCTCGACGGCATCCCGGTCCTCCCAGGCGAAGCGCAACCCCACACCGCACTTCTCGCTCAGTTGCTCCGGTAAAGGTACCAGGCGCACCTTGATGCCGGCCGCCTTCAGCGTTTCCTCGGCGCTCAGGACCCTTTGCGTGGAAGACAGCAGCACCAGGCCCCAGTGCATAGGCTAAGGCCGGACGACCTTTGCAGCACGCAGCAACGTCTCGGCGATGTTGTACATGTTGGAAACGGTGCCCACCTGCGGCTTCAGGCCGAAGTAGTCCAGGCATGTGCCGCAGAGCAGCAGTTCGATACCGGCATCCACCAGCTCCCGCAGATCGTCCAGCGCTGGCGAGCCCTCGGCCGCCAGGCGCACGCCGCCGTTCATGCAAATGATCACGTCCGGCTGGGATTCGACGTCCCTGAGGGTATGCAAGAAGGAGCGGACGAGAATCTGCCCCAGTTTGTCGTCCGGGAGACCGATGGTATCGGATGCCAGCAGCACCACGACCGGGCCAGTGGACGGTTGGCGCGCCGGGGCAGTGGCCGCCGCCTCAGGCATTGCGCCCTTCGCGCCGGGCGGCGTCAGCGTGAGGCGCGTTCCCTCAGGCCCCTTGTCCACCCCGACTTCCCAGCCAGCGGCGCGGGCCATGCGGCTCACATTGGACAGCGACGTCTCACTGTCCACCAACACCTGAAACACCTGGCCTTCACGCATGGCCCGCCGCGCCAGGACGACCGGCTGTGGGCAGGGCATGCCCCGAGCGTCAACTATCTGCACTGCCAGACCTCCTCATGCAACTCTAGGGTAGCGGTCGAACATCACGCACCGGCACTGAATGCACCGGCCAGCCCGTGGAGCCCCCATCATCGCACCACCACGGCCCCCACGCCACGCTATCCAGGATCAGACAACGTGGTACAGGGGTTGGGTCAGCGAAGCTGACACATTCCCGTCGTCGTTCTCCGGCCTGACGACGCCCACAAGGGGCTGTACTACACCGTAGTCGGGGCCGTCGAGGCTGTCGACACCGTCGAAGGCCATCGACGCCGTCGAGGACGTCGACGCCGTCGAGGGCCGTCGAGGCCGTCGACGCCGTCGAGGGCCGTCGAGGACGTCGACGCCGGATCATGTCCGCAACAGCAAGCCGCTGTGGCCGGTGGCACTACTCAACCGGTGTTCTATGTGTAGGTGCGGCCAGGTCAAGCGCCGGCCGCCGAATGCGCCAGGACGGCGACGGCCTCTAGCGCTCGCTCGACCTGCGCTTCGGTGTTGAAGTAGCCCAGCCCAAAGCGCACCGTCCCCCTCGGGTAAGTGCCAAGACTGCGATGGGCACTGGGGGCACAGTGGAGGCCGGAACGCACCAGGATGCCGAACTCATCCTCCAGGCGCACCGCCACTTCTGACGCCTGCATCCCCTCGATGGTGAAAGATACCACCGAGACTTGGCGCTCCGTGTCGGCGGGCCCATACACGCTTACCCCCCTGAGCGAGCGCAATCCATGGGCAAGCGCCCGCGTCAGCGAGAGTTCGTGGGCGCGGATGCGCTCGACCGTCGTCTGGCGCACGTAACTCACGGCGGCGAGCAGGCCAGCGATGCCGACCGCATTCAGGGTGCCGGCCTCGTACCGGTCCGGCAGAAACGAGGGCTGCAGTTCCAACTCTGATTGGCTCCCCGTGCCGCCATGGACGAGCGGCAGCAGCCGCTCCGTATCCACACTCTCCGCCAGGCATAGCCCGCCTGTGCCCGTGGGCCCCAACAGGCTCTTGTGACCGGTGAAAGCGAGCATGTCAATGCCGAGCGCCTTCATGTCCAGCGGCAGCGAGCCGGCCGTTTGGGCGGCATCCACCAGCAGGGGCACGCCTCGCTCGCGGCAGGCCACCGCGATCTCAGCCAGGGGCGCTATCGTTCCGGAGACGTTGCTCGCATGGTTGACGACGGCGAGCGCCGCGCCGGGCTCAAGGGCCCGGCCGAAATCGGCCGGGTTCGTCGTGCCATCGGCCGCCGCGGGCACCACCTCGATCGTAATGCCGCGCTGCTCGCGCAGGGCATGGAGGGGGCGCATCACGGCGTTGTGCTCCATCGCCGTGGTGACGACGCGGTCACCCGCCCGCAGCCAACCGAAGAGAGCCAGGTTGAGCGCTTCGGTGACGTTGGCGGTGAACACCAGGCGGAAGGGATCGTCCAGGTTGAACAGCTGCGCCAGTTGCTCGCGGCAATGCAGGACGGTGCGCCCTGCCTCGACCGCCAGGTGGTGGCTGCCGCGCCCCGGGTTGCCATGGCCCAGCTCGATGGCGGCAAGCATCGCCTCGCCCACGCCAGGGGCCTTGGGCCAGGAGGTGGCGGCGTTGTCCAGGTAGATCACGCGCTCCGCTTCGTCCGAGGCGGGCCCAGAAGCTGCTAGTGTCATCTCTTTACGCCAGGTTTACGCTAGTCCTACGTGAGGTTTACGGACAGGCGGCCGGTCGCAGCGCTATTCTAACGCTGCGGTTTACCCTTCCACTCCTTCTGTTCGAGGGCGGGGCGCTGTTGGCGAAGGCAGCGGCCCCGTTCTCCTTTTCTGAAGCTTCCACGCCGCCGACCCACATCCGACGCAGGCGCCGTTAGCATAAATGCGCCGGCCGGAGGCAGCAAGCGGCGGCCAGCGCCTGAACGCGCCGGAACTCGATGTGAGCGATTTGGAAAACAGGAGAGGGGAAGAAAAAGATGGTGGCCCCGCACTGCCGTGTGGTGGAATGTTCTGAACCTGCTGACGCAGGTGGGTTCCGCGCCGGCCGTTCAGCCTTACCTTCAGCGGGCTAACGCATTCCGGCCGCGCCGCAGGATCCCTATGGAGATCTGTTGGCTCAGAACGATTTGTCCACCATCACAAACATAGCAGAGCCACTTTCAGACTAGCATATGCCCATCGGTGCGGCAAATCCCTCTTCCTCGAGTTGCATCCCCGCCGCACTGAGCATCTTCTCCAGGGGCTCAACCTGGAAGCGCCGCCCCACGTAGGCCGCGTCAACTACGGGCATGTCCAGGTGGTAGACGCGCCAGAAAAACTGAGGGGCGCAGGAGAATATGGCCACGAACGGTGAACGGCTGCCGGCGCTCGTGCGCGCGTAGAGCTGCACCATGTCCAGGTCCTCTTCCAGTTCCTGCCTCTGCGCCGGAGAAATGCCTGGCCCGGCCACCAGGAGCGCTGAGTGCTCTTCCACCCCGCTCGCCGTCCCCATCGCCAGTTTGCTCAAAACCCGTTCCCGCACACCCGCTCGTTCGGCTGCCGATCCAAGGTCGAGATAGAGGCTGAGCGCCAGATGGGCACCGGCATCGAACTGCTTCAACACCCTGATCTCAGCCAGCGACACTGCTGTTTGCAGGCTCAACGACGCCCCCTTAACGATGAACGGGCCACCCGATGGGGTGGCCCGCACTTGAGATCAATCCTGCGGCCCGGCGGCCTGCCGTGGCCTGAGCCGCTCACCTGGCGAACACCACTGTCCCCATGGGGCACGACACTTCTCTGTGTCGGCGCCCAATATACAAGAAGGGTTTCAGCCTGTCAAACGGCCCAAAGTGTGCCAACCTGCCGACGACCGCCCGGCACGACGGCCTGCAGCCGTCAAGCCGCTTCCTGCTTGCCTTCCCGCTTGCGCAGGTACTCGTGCACCTCAGCCCGGGCGCGCTCGTAGCGCTTCAGCAAAGCGGCATCGGTGAGCTTCGCCGAGTTCACCGCTCGCCGGGCACAGGAGGCACACCCGAGCGACGCCTTGTACGAACCCAGGTCGCACTTCATGCATTCCGACAACCGCACCATCATCAGGCAAAAGGCGACCTTGTCCTCGTCCATGTCGGGCAGAGACATCACATGCGCCACCAGCCGCTGCCATTCGGGGCCGCGCAAATTCGCCAAGGCTGGAATCGCCTTGGACGGAAAGAGAATCTCGCTGCGCAATGTCATCCGTACACCTCTGAAGCGCTAGAGCCAGGTTATCACAAAATCAAACGCCACCGGCGAAGCGGCGGCGCTTGCGGCATCATGCTATCACAAACGCTGATGGATGTCAATACCCATGACTATTGTTAGCTTTCCTGACAATGATGACTATAGCCCGCCACCGGCTTGCACAGTCTTTCTCTGCCCACGTCCGAAAGCAGAATAGTAGATGAGTCCGCCGCTGAACAGCACCACCGCCGAAAGCAGGATCACGCCCTGGTAGCCGAAGCGGACAATCGCCTGGCCAGCGGCGAAAGATGCCAGAGCCCATGTCAGGTTCCAGGCGATGCTCCGGTAAGAAGTGACGCGTGCCTGGCGGCGCAACGGGATCACGTCCGCCAGAAAGGCGTTATCCAGTGGCCAGGCGGCCATGTCTGTAATGCCACGCACGACGACAGTGATGGTACCGAGCCAGACGCTTGGCGCCAGGGCCAGAGCGACGAGCAGCGGCGCCGCCGAAGCGCGCACGATGCTCAGGGTGCGTGCCTTGCCGTAGCGATCGGCGACGTCCGAGGCGAGGATGGTGGCGATCACTGCCAGGATGGAACTGCTGGAGAATATCAGGCTGATCGCCGAAGCCTGCAGGCCGAGCACCTCACTCAGGTAGACGTTGGTGAATGGCATGAAACAGGCGCCCGCCAGCGAGAAAAGCACCGTCACCCCCACCAGGATGGTCACGGCGCGCCTCGGTGTCGGCGGGTCCTCGGCCGGCGCCGAACTCTCGCTGCCGTTGGCTGCTGCTTCGCTGGCGGGGGTGCTTTCGCTGGCGAAGGCCATCGGCAGCACCGCCAACAGCCCGATCGCCGCCCCGACGAGCAGGCTGGCGCGGTAAGCCGGAATGCTGTCAGCTGCACCAAGCCCAAGAAGACGGGCAGCTAGCGTGGGCAACTGGCCTCCCAGCAGGCTGCCTATTGTCCCCGCCAGCGAAATGGCGGCCGAGTTGGCCGAGAAGATGAGCGTGCGCTCAGCACGTGTGGTATTGCGCACCAGATATGGCGTATAGGGCACAATGCGCAGGGCAAAGCCCAGGCCCATGCTCAGGTTCCAGAGCGCTAGCATCCAGGGCCGGGTGGCCAGGCAGAGGCCGAGGGTTGACATGCCGACGACCAGGCTTCCCGCCAGCAACACCCGCCGCGGCCCAAAGCGCTCGCTCAGCCGGCTGGCGGGGATGGCACCGAGAGCGATGGCGGCCATCTGCACGAAGGAGAGCACGCCGATGAAGTCCTCGTGGTGACCGAGGGCGACGAGATACAGGTTGTACAATAGGGCAAAGATGCCGGATAGGCCGACGTTCGAAAGGAAGACCATCCAGAGGAAGAGCCAGCAGTTGCGGCTGATCTGCCGCCCACGCTGGCGATAGCTCAGCAAGGTTGCCCGTAACGTCAACGGCGGTATCCTCACAAGAGAAGCGGGCCGTCCTGGCCCGCTCTCACCAACACACGATGCCGTCAGTATAGCCGGCGCGCTCGGCAAGGCAAGCCACCGCCTGCCTCCGCTTGCCGAATGGGCGACCCTGCCTATACTCCCCCCATGTGGCAGCACGACATGAGCGATCTTGAGCCTAAACTGCTGCTGGAGAGAAGTTGCCCATGGAGATGAGCGAGCAGGCGAGTGCACGCGATCGCGCCTTACAGGCGTTCCGGGCCGAATTCGGCGCCGAGCCGGAGGTGCTGGCCAGGGCGCCGGGCCGCGTCAACCTCATCGGCGAGCACACCGACTACAACGACGGCTTTGTCCTGCCCATCGCCATTGACCGTTCCGTCTACATCGCCGCGGCTCGCCAGGCGGGAGACGTCGTCAACCTCACCGCGCTCGACTATGCTGACCGTGTGGCGTTCTCCCTGCACGACATCGCCTTCGACCGCGACCACCCTTGGAGCAACTACCCACGCGGCGTCGCCTGGGTGTTGCAGCGCCGCGGCCTGCGCCTTTGTGGCTTGAGGGGCGTGATCACCGGCGATGTCCCGGCTGGCGCCGGGCTCAGCTCCTCGGCCGCCATCGAGGTGGCCTCGGCCAAAGCTTTCGAGGCCCTTTGCGGCCTGGCGATAGCGCCGACGGACCTGGCCCTCGCCGCCCAGGAAGCCGAGAACCGCTTCGTCGGCATGCAGTGCGGCATTATGGACCAGTTCATCTCGACCATGGGCCGGCGCGGCCATGCTCTGCTCATAGACTGCCGCTCCCTGAAGGGGGAACTACTGCCTCTGCCGCCCGGCTGCAGCGTGCTTGTCGCCAACACGATGAAACAGCGTGGCCTGGTTGATTCGGAGTACAATCAGCGGCGCTCCGAGTGCGAGCAAGGCGTTCGCCTCTTGCAGGCATACCTGCCTGGAATCACGGCCCTGCGCGACGTCACCCCAGCCGAGTTGGAGCGCTTCACCTCAGCCCTGCCGGCGAAGGTGGCAGCCCGCTGCCGCCACGTCGTCACCGAGAATGCGCGCACCCTCGAGGCCGCCGAAGCTCTGCGCCAGGGAGATGCCGCTCGCTTCGGTGCGCTCATGATCGCCTCCCACAACAGCCTGAGGGACGACTACGAGGTGAGTTGCCCCGAACTGGATCGGATGGTCGAGTTTGCCCTGGGCGAGCCGGGAGTCTACGGCGCCCGCATGACCGGGGCCGGCTTCGGCGGCTGCACGGTGAACCTGGTCCGCAGCGAGTGCGCTGAGGCAGTGGCGGCCGCCCTGAAGGAGAAATACGCCGCCTGGCGAGGCCTCACACCCGAGGTGTATGTCTGCCAGGCGGAGGACGGCGCCGATGCAAAAAGGCTGCCCTGCTGAGAGTGCAGCCTGCGAGATACAATGTTCGTAACGCCGCCTGGCGTAAGAAGGTGCGCCAGCGGTAGAGAACGGGCGAACCTAGGCTTTCTCGGTCTCTTCCTTCTTGTCCTTGCTATCGTCGGTGGCGGTAGCCTTGGTCACTTTCTTGTCGCCATCATCCTTCTCGTCGCCCTTGCTGGCATTGCGGAACTCGCGAATGCTCTGGCCGATGGCGCCACCGATCTGTGGCAGTTTGCCGACGCCGAACACGATGACGACGATGACGAGGATGATGAGCAGTTCAGGCACACCGAGTTGTGGCATTTCCCCTCCCGACGATTCCCCTGCACGCTGGTGGCAAGCCCAGGCGCCTAGAATCGCTTAGCCCGCCACATTACCGTACTGCAACTCATTATAACACAAGGCGGGCCCCCGCCAAAAACGCCCAGAGACGTGGCCGCTGCCTCGCCAGCTTAGCCGCCAGCGTCCGTATCCAGGTGTGCGCGGATCGCAGCCGCCACGTCGTCCAGGTTGTCACGCTCGGGCCTGACGCCCTCCGCCCAACGGCGCAGGCCGAAGCCATCGCCGGGATAGCGGGGGATAATGTGCATGTGAGCATGCATCACCGTTTGCCCGGAGGGGCGCTCGTTTGCCATCCAGAAGTTCACACCAACGCAACCGAGGCTGGACCTGGCGGCGCGCGCGATCTTGACGGCGGTGCGCATGATGGCTGCCGCCTCCTCTGCCGTCAGGCCATAGGCATTCTCGACATGCTGCTTCGGGATCACGAGCGTGTGGCCACGAGTGACGGGCATGGCGTCCATGAAAGCCAGCGTCGCCTCGTCCTCGTAGACGATGCTGGCTGGCGCCTGCCCAGCGACAATCCGGCAGAAGATGCAGTTGGGGTTCATAGACAGTGCCTCGCGCAACCTGCCCGGGTTTGGCAACGAACGGGCGGCCTACAGCAAGCGGCAGTATAGCACCGCCGCAGGCGTCCTGGTAGCCATGCGCCCGGCCGTGCTGGCACTGCCCGGGTCGTCGTTGACTGGCCTCAGGGCGTCTGCTATCCTCACCGGCTGAGCCGGCCAGCATTCACTGGCCGTCCGGGAGCGCCATGCGAGCCACGCCACAAGCCAGTTCACAGACCAGCGCGCCGGCGCCGCTCCTTGTCCATACGGTCGGCCATAGCGACCATCCGCTGCCCACCTTCGTCGCTCTCCTGCGCCAGCACGGCATCGCCTGCGTTGTGGACGTGCGCAGCCAGCCCCACAGCCAGTGGACGCCACAGTTCAACCGCGAAGCGTTAGCCACCGCCTTGTCCGCCGCCGGCCTGCACTACGCCTATCTCGGGGACAAGTTGGGCGGCCGTCCCGCCGATCCATCGCTGTACCCAGCCGGCCAGGAACAGCCCGACTACGGCCTCCTGGCCCAGACTGCCGCCTACAGGCAGGGAATCGAAGCCCTGCTCCTTCTGGCACGGCAGCAGAGCGTCGCAGTGATGTGTAGCGAAGGCGATTTCCACCACTGCCACCGGCACTTGCTTATCACTCAGACGCTTCTGGAACGCCACGTGCGCGTGCTGCACATCCAACCAGATGGCAGAAGCGTAGCCGCCGAAGTTATCCCGCGTCAACTTACGCTGTTTGGTTGACACCCCTCTGCCCGGAGGGCAACCGCCTATGTCCACCGTCTACACCATCGGCTACCAGGGCAAGCCCCTGGCCAGGCCCAGCCTCGACAACGGCGGCACCGTGCTCCGCCCAACGGCCAAGGCCGAAAGGGCCCAGCGCGACCCGGCCTTGCTTGACTTGCTGGCGGAGCGATAGCTGGCACAGGGCTAAGCTGGCTGGGCCAGTCAACGTGCGCCATGTGGGAGAGCGCAAGCCGACCAAGTTCAGCATGGCCATCCGCGGCTGCTGCAGCGATAATGGCAGACGCATGACAACATGAACGGAGGATCCCATGGCAGATTGGCAAGCAGCATACAGACTACTGGCAAACCAACTGGCGGATCGCGGCGTTGACGTCGAGGGCGTGAAGGCGGCACTGAAGGCTCAGCGCATCGAAACCCCCTCCTGGGGTTACGCCGATTCGGGCACGCGCTTCAAGGTCTTCCCCCAGCCAGGAGCGGCTCGCACCGCCTTCGAGAAGATCGCTGACGCCGCCCAGGTGCACAAGTTCACCGGCATCTGCCCCTCGGTTGCCCTGCACATCCCGTGGGACAAGGTGGACGATTACGCCGAGCTAAACGCTTATGCCCACAGCCTCGGCCTCAGCCTGGGCGCCATCAACCCCAACCTCTTCCAGGACGACGCCTACAAGCTTGGCAGCCTGGCCAGCCCCTTCGAGGCTGTGCGCCAGAAGGCCATCGCCCACGTACTGGATTGCGTGGCCATCGCCAAGCAGACAGGTTCGACCGTCATCTCGCTTTGGCTGGCCGATGGCACGAACTTCCCGGGCCAGGATAACATCCGCGCCCGCAAGCAGCGTCTGGAAGCCAGCCTGCGCAGCATCTACGAGCAGATGCCGCCAACCCAGCGCCTCCTCATCGAATACAAGTTCTTCGAGCCCGCCTTCTACCTGACCGACCTGCCAGATTGGGGCACCGCCTACGCCATGTGCCTCAAGCTCGGCGAAAGAGCTCAGGTGCTGGTGGACCTCGGCCATCACCCGCAAGGGACCAACATCGAGCAGATCGTCGCCTTCCTCATAGACGAGGGCAGGCTGGGCGGCTTCCACCTCAATGACCGCAAGTATGCCGACGACGACCTGACCGTGGGCTGCATCAACCCCTACCAGCTCTTCCTGATCTATAATGAGTTGGTAGACGGGCGCCTTGACCCGGCTGTCAACATGGACGTGGCCTACATGATTGACCAATCCAGCAACCTCAAGCCCAAGGTCGAGGACATGCTGCAGTCCGTCCTGCGTGCCCAGGAGGCATACGCCAAAGCACTGCTCGTGGATCGCACGGCGCTGCGGCAGGCTCAGGAGGCGGGCGACATCGTCGCCGCTGAGGAGGTTCTCCTCGCTGCCTACAACACGGACGTCCGCCCCTTGCTGGCACAAGTGCGTGTCGAGATGGGCCGGGAGCCAGACCCAATCGCCGCCTACCGGGCTAGTGGCTACTTTGAGCGGATCGCCGCCGAGCGCGGCACCGCGGGTGGCGGCTCTGGCTACCAGGGAGCCTAGGAAGGCCTCGCCCTGCCCTTCCCGGCGAGGGAGCCTAAGCCGGAGCCTGTTCGCCCCTTCTCTCACAGGGCATGGGCAGGGCGAGCCTGGCTCACACGGGGTTAGGTTGGCAGCATCGTGAAGCGCCGATACCTGCTCTGGCTTCTCGTGGCGCTCTTCGCCATCGTGGTGATCAGCCGCCTCACAGAAATCCGCGGCCTCGCCAGGGTCCTGCGCCAGGGCCAGTGGCAGTGGCTGCTTGTCGCCGCTGCCCTGCAGATGCTTTACTACGTCGTCTACACCGGCATCTTTCAGGTGGCCTTCGACCTGGTCGGGGTAAAGGGCAGCCTGCGGGATTATCTGCCAGTGATGTTCGGTTCTGTCTTCGTCAGTCTGGCCACGCCGCTCGGCGGAGCAGGTGGGTTGGCCCTCTTCCTCGATGATGCCGGCCGCCGAGGCCAGCCTCCAGCGCGAGCCGCTGCCGGCATTGCCCTCGTCGGCCTGGCTGACATCGGCATGTTCTTCGTTGTCCTCATGACCGGCTTCGCCTACCTGCTGCTAACCGGCGGCCTGCAGCCCCTGGCGCTTCTGGCGGCGGCCTTGCTCTTCCTGCTCGTCATCGGGTTGGCCGCCTTGCTGGGCCTGGGGTTGAGACGGCCGGCGTGGCTGCAGGCTTTGCTGGGCTGGGTCGAGCGGCTGGTCAACCGCATGGCAGTGCTATTCCGCCGCCCACACCTGCTCGAGCCGGGCTGGGCCACCAGGCAGACAACGGAACTGGTGACAGCAGGTGAAGCGATCGCCGCGAACCCCGGCCGCCTGTGGCGCCTCTTCGGCATCTCGCTCAGCACGCACTTGCTGGACCTTAGCTGCCTGTACATACTGTTCATCGCCTTCCGCCAGCCCATCCAGGTGGGCACGCTGGTCGCCGGCTATGCCGTCGGCATCCTCTTCTGGATCGTGGCCATCACGCCTCAGGGGCTGGGCGCAGTTGAGGGGGCGATGACCCTGGCCTTTACTTCGCTGGGGGTGCCTGCTGCCAAGGCCCTGGTCATCACCCTGGCCTTCCGCGGCATCGGCCTCTGGTTGCCCGCCCTCGTCGGCCTCATCCTTCTGCGGCAGACCCGTTCACTGGGCCAGGTGCCGCTCCGCGGCCATGCCGAGCTATGGACGGTCCGCCTGCCTGCCATACTCACCGCCCTCATGGGCCTGACCAACCTGCTCTCCGCCGTGACGCCCAGCCTGGCCGGCCGCGTTGGCATGCTGCGCCGCGCCTTTCCGCTCGAGATGCAGCACGGCGCCCGCCTCACGACGGCATTGCTTGGTTTCGCTCTGCTCATCCTGGCCGGCAACCTCTGGCGGCGCAAGCGTGTCGCCATGCTGCTCACTATCGTGGCCCTGCTGGTCTCGGCCTTCAGTCATCTGGCCAAAGGGTTGGACTACGAAGAGGCCATCCTCGCCTTCCTCCTGGCAGCGACGCTCGTGGTCCTACGGCGGCACTTCCATGCCCGCTCGGATCCGCCTTCCGCGCTCCAGGGCCTGCGCATGCTGGCCTTCGCCCTTGCCTTCACCCTCGTCTATGGTGCCTTTGGCTTCTACTTCTTCGACCGGCACCTGGGCAGGCATTTCAGCCTGGCGGAAGCCATCCGCCAGACGGTCGCCATGTTCATCGGCATAGCTGGCCCCAGCCAGCTGCCGCTGAACCGCTTCGGCGTCTACTTCGCGAACTCGATCTACATCGTCGGAGCGGTCACGCTCAGCTATGCCTTGATCATGCTCGTGCGCCCGGTGCTCGTGCGCCACCCCGCCACGCCGGCGGAACGGGCGCGTGCCCGCACCATTGTAGAGCGCTATGGCCGGACTTCGCTCGCAGCGAACACCCTACTCAACGACAAGCACTACTTCTTCACTGCGGGCGGCTCCGTTCTCGCCTACACCGTGAAGGGGCGCACCGCCATCGTGCTTGGTGACCCCATTGGCCCGCCGGAAGACGCTGCCAGCGCCATCAAAGAGTTCGTGCAGCACTGCAGTGGCAACGACTGGCAGCCGGCCTTCTTCCAGACCCTGCCGGATTACCTCCCGTTCTACCAGGCCGAGGGCTTAAGCACGATCGCCATCGGCCAGGAGGCGATAATCGACCTGAACAGTTTCACCCTCTCCGGCCGGGCCAACCACGACCTCCGCTCCGCTCACAATCGCCTGGTCAGGCTGGGCTACCGCGCCGTTTATCACGCGCCGCCGCTCAGCGACCGCCTTGTGGCCGAGTTGCGCGCTGTGAGCGACGAGTGGCTGGCCATGCTCGGCAGCAGCGAGAAGCGCTTCTTCCTCGCCTGGTTCGACGACGATTACATCCGCAACGGCCCTGTGATGGCGGTCTACGGGCCGGATGGCAGCATCCGTGCCTTCGCCAACATTGTCTCCGAGTTCCAGGCCAACGAGATCACGATCGAACTCATGCGCCACGTCCGCAACACGGACAATGGCACAATGGACTTCCTGTTCATCCGCCTGTTCGAATGGGCCAAAGAGCAGGGTTATGCCAGTTTCAACATGGGGTTGAGCAGCCTGGCTGGGGTCGGCACCCGCTCCGAGGACCCGGTGGTGGAGCGGGCTCTGCACTTCATCTACGAACACATGGACGAACCGTACGACTTTCGCGGCCTGTTCAACTATAAGAACAAGTTCCACCCCACCTGGTCGCCCCGCTACCTGGCCTACCCGGGCCCGGCGAGCCTGCCAGCGGTTGCGGTGGCCATCGCTCGCGCCTACACCGGCGGTGGCTTGCTGCGCGCCCTGCTGACGGACTGGCTCGGCGATGTTCGACCCTGGCGCGCGCTCTCAGTGCGGCCTGGCCGCGAACGCAGCCGGGCCTAGCCGCCAGTATGCTGGCTGGCAGCGCGCCTGGTGGCGCGGGCCCGCAGCAGGCGATCCAACCCCAGCCCGACGGCGAAACCCACCAGGTGCGTCGCGTCAGAATCCAGGTCCAGGAACAGGGCCATCTTGCCGATGAGTGCAGCCAGGATCAGGATGAGGGCGCCGGTGCGGTAGCGGCCCGGCAAGCGTGCCACCCAGGCGCCGAGGCAGCCGAGCGCCCCAGCCGAAGGGCCGACGTCGCTAAGGGCAGCCAGTTGAAGGCCGAAACTGGTCCCAGCCAGGTAGTGCGGCCAGAGGAAAAGCAGCGCCGAGAGCACCGGCGCCACCAGGTTGGCGGACCAGTAGAGGACAAAGCTCCTGCGCGTGCCGACGATCCACTCGTAAACGCCCAGCGTGCCGATCAGGAGCAGAATGCCGCCCAGCAACTCCCAGGGCTCATGCACGAGAAAGGTGGACACAACCAGGGTGTACAGCCGGCCATCCCAGAGGTTATGCAGGCCGAAGCCCCAATACAGGATTACCGCCGGCGCCGTATTCTCGGCCAGGGTCCCCTGAAAGATGGCCACGGCCAGCATCGCCACGATCATCGCCAGGGTGAAGGGTACTCGCTTGCCAACACGAAGCAGCCTAGCCGCCCATGCCGGCTCATTGACGCACTTACTCATTCGGGTTTCCGGGCTCTGGGCGACCGCTCCTTCCAGGCTCACCGGGGGGTGCTAACTCCGCCCCGGACAAACTCACCTATCATAAGCCCCTGGCATGAGATTGCACCAATTGGCTAAGCGGACATCGCTGACACGACCCGGCCAGGCCGTTGCTGCGATCGAGCCCCGCCCGAGCATCGCTCAAGTAGTGTCGCCGGCCCCCAGCGGCTTGGTTCTGTGGGCATGATCCGGCGTCGACGGCCTCGACGGCGTCGACGGGCGCGACGGTCTCGACGGCGCCGTCTACGGTGTAGTATAGCCCCTTGTGGGCGTCGTCAGGCCGGAAAACGACGACGGGGATGTGTCAGCTTCGCTGACCCAACCCCTATACTACGTCGTCTGATGCTGGATGGAGCGTCCCGTGCACCAGGCCGTACTGATGGTGGCGACTCCACGGGCTGGTGGGCACATCGAGTTCTGCTGCGTGACGCTGGAGCGGTACTCTAGCCCTTTACGCCGGTGACGACTACGCCCTGGATGAAGTAGCGCTGCGCCACGAAGAACAACAGTAGCACTGGCGACATAACCACGAGCGAGGCGGCCATGAGCAGGTTCCAGCGCTGGACGCCGTAGCCGCCGTAGCCCTGGATGATGCGCAGGCCAAGCGAGAGGGTGTAGTTCTCGGTGCTATTCAGATAGATCAGGGGACCGAGGAAGTCGTTCCAGTGCGCCAGGAAGGAGAACACCGCCGCCGTGATCAGCACCGGGCGCGACAGTGGCATGATGATGCGCGAGTAGATACCGCCAATGCCGCAGCCGTCAATGCGCGCGGCGTCGTCCATCTCTAGCGGCACGGTCATCATGAACTGGCGGAACAGGAAAATGTAGAAGGCGCCGCCGCCAAAGAACTCGGTCACGGTGAGCGGCAGCAGCGTATCCACCCAGCCGAGTTTCTTGAAGAGAATGAACTGGGGAATCAGCGTCACCTGGTAAGGCAGCATCATCGTCGCCAGCACAACCAGGAACAGCGGATCGCGGCCGGACCAGCGCAGCCTGGCGAAGCTGTAGCCCACGGCACTTGAGGACAGCAACTGACCGAACATGGCCACGAATGTGATGATGATCGTGTTCTTGAAAAAGATGCCGAAGGGCGCATAGCTCTGCGTCATGGCATCTACGTAGTTGTGCCAGACAATCGGGTTGGGTATCCATTCCGGCGGGAACTTCAGCACCCGTCCGGGCAGCTTAAGCGAGGTCGAGATCATCCAGGCGAACGGGATGAGCAAGAAGAACGCGCCCACGGACAAGGCCACGTAAGTGGCGGTAAGCAGGACGGCCCGGCGCAAGCGCTTGCTCGCCATAACCGATTGCGACATCAGCAATCACCCTCTAGGCAGGATGCGCTCTGCATAGCTTGGGCTAAGCCCGCCTCACCTCACCTTCATAGTAAACCCAGGCGGCAGAGGAACGGAGCACAAGCAGCGTCAACAGCAGGATATAGGCGAACAGTACCCAGGCCAGGGCCGAGGCATAGCCCATCTTCAGCCACTGGAAGGCATTGTTATACAGGTGCAGCATGAAGAAATAAGTGGCTTCCATCGGGCCACCATCTGTCATGATGAACGCCTGGGTGAAGGTTTGCAGCGCCCCGATAATCCCCATGACAAGGTTGAAGAAGATCACGGGCGAGACCATGGGCACTGTGACATGCCAGAAGCGCCGCCAGCCATTGGCGCCGTCAATCTCGGCCGCCTCATAGAGTTGCGTCGGCACACTCTGCAAGCCGGCCAGGTTGATGATCATGCTGCCACCAACGCCCCAGAGGCTCATGATGATCAGGGCCGGCAGGGCCCAGTGCGGGTCAAGTAGCCAGGCGGGGCCTTTGATGCCAACTAGCGCCAACAGCCAGTTGGCCAGGCCGAAATCCGTGTTGAAGATCCACTGCCACAGCAACGACACGGCCACGCCGGAGATAATCGCCGGCAGATAGTAGATGGTGCGCCAGATGGCGATGCCGCGGATGGGTTGGTTGAGCAAAATGGCGACGAAGAAACCCAGCGCCAGGTTTAGCGGGACGCTTACGAGGGCATAGACAGTGGTCACTTTCAGCGCCTGCAGCACCGAGCTGTCCTGGGTGAGCATGAACCTGAAGTTGGCCAGCCCCACCCACTTAGGCGGGCTTATCACCGGAAAGTCGGTGAAGCTGAAGTAGATCGAAGCCAGCATGGGGCCCAGCGTGAAGATCAGGAAGCCCAATATCCAGGGTGAAGCCCAAAGCCAACCGGCCAGGTTTTCACGTTGGCGCTCGCTCAAGCCGCGCCGCTTCGCCGCTGGCCTGATGCTGATTGCTGATCCGGACATCTACCACTCGCTCCCAAGAACCATGGCTCGCACTTGCTGCCCTGCCCCGTAGTGTAGGCCCCGTGTCAGCGCGCTGACCGACAGCCTCGCTGAGCCAGCGCCTACACTACGGGCGGTGCTGCCAGAGCCGCCGGCTAGCCGGCCTTGGCAAACAGGTCGTTCACGTCTTTCGCCATGTTGGTGAGGCCGTCCTTCACGCCCGAGCGGCCCTCGAAAATCTCCGTCTGCCACTGCGTGGTCGGCTTCATCATCTCGTCCCAGGTCACCTTGCGGTGCGTCGGCAATGGCGTCGTGAAGTCCTTCATCTGGAACGCTGCCATACGGTTGCTTGGGCCGAGCGCCGGATCGAAGTACAGCTGAGCCGAGTCGTTGCGCACGGGCGCCAGAACGTCCGCCTTGGCGAAGATGTCCTGAGAGTCCTTGCTCAACAGGTGGGTCATCAACGCCCAGGCCTGATCCTTCGCCTTAGTGTCCTTGTTCATGACCAAACCAACGATGTTGGTAGTACCACCGCGGTCTCCCGTGGCCGGGGACTTGGGCAGCAGGGCGATGTTGTACTTGAAATCCTTCAACTGTTCGTTGTAGGTCTTCATCGTCCAGTCGCCATCGGGAAGCATGGCGATCTTACCGGTCATGAACATTGAGAGTGTGGGCTCGGCCTGCAACGACGCTGTGTCCGGTGAGACCTTGTCAACCAGGCGCATCTGGACCAGGAAGTCCCAGGCATCCTGGGAAGCCTGCGAGTCAATGATGCACTTGGTGGCTTCCTTGTTGAGGAAATCGCCATGGTTGGCGCGCACGAAGTTCAGCCAGCCCGTCTCGATCCCTTCGGTGCTGCTGCCGCCCCACATGGTCACCTTGTCGCCTTCGCGCTTGGTCAGCTTGTTCGCGTACTCGCGGAACATGGTCCAGTCGAAGTCATTGCCCACCTCAGCGGGCGTCTTCAGCCCGGAGGCTTTCATCAAGTCTTCGTTGTAGTAGAGGACGACCGTCGTGTACATGAACGGCAGGCCGTAGTACTTGCCCTCAAACTTGTAGAAGGCCACAGCCGTGTCCCAGGAATTCATCAGGTTATCCTGCATCGCCGAATCGGCGGCGACGTAGTCGTCCAGATCGGTCAGCACTCCCTTGAGCGCCCAGGCCCAGTAGTTGACGTTGTTCATGAAGTAGATGTCGGGGCCTGCCCCACCGGCCAAAGCCGTCTGCAGCTTCGTCCAGTAATCCGTGGGCGCTTCATTCTTGACTGTGACCTTGGGGTTGGCCTTGGTGAAGGCTTCGCCCATCTTGTTGAGCGACTCGACGGGGCTCGGCCACCATACCCACACCGACAGTGATGCTGGCGCCAACTCAACAACCTTGGGCGCCTGCGTCACTTCCACTACCACTGTTTCCTTCACGACCTGTGGCGTTCCGGCGACGACGACCGTCTCCTTGACCACTTCGGGCGTGCCCTGCACGATCTTGGTCACTTCCTTCTCGACCACTTGAGGCGTGGGCGTGGCGCCGCAGGCGGCAAGCGCCGCCCCTGCAAGGCCCACACCAGCACCGGCCAGAAAACGGCGACGAGTCCATCGGGTCTGCTGCTTCATCTCAACCTCCATTGTCTCTATGATCGCCGGCCACGGATGGCCGGTCGGGGCGGCAATCGCACTCAGGAAGAAGCTGCCGCGCAGGGCGCCTACAGCCAGCCGTTGGCGTATGCTTCTTCGTACATGGCAACTATGTGCTTTGGCGGCGTGATCGCCTGCAGGTTATGGCAAGGGCCAAGCACATAGCCACCGTCGCTCCCGAAAATGCGCAGGTTGTCGCGGACCTCCTGACGAATCTCGGCCTCGCTGCCGAACGCCAGGGTATACTGGTTGTCCATTGCACCATGGAACGTGATCTTGTCGCCGAAGTCGCGCTTCAGCCCTTCGCGCTCCATGCCCCGGCAACGCCATTGCACCGGGTCGAGCATGTCCATCCCGATAGCGATCAGGTCCGGTATGATGGCGCGCACGGCCCCGTCGCTGTGGGTGATCACGTACGCGCCCGCCTGGTGCGCCAGGTCCATCATGCGTTTCATGTGCGGCAAGAAGAAGCGCCGAATCTGTGCCGGCGAGAAGAGCAGGCTTTCTTGCGAGCCCATGTCCTCGGCGACCGAGGTAATCGTCACCTGCCCGGGTATCTGCTCGTAGATGCGCTGGGTCATGGTGTAGCAGCCATCATAGAGCTTGCCCAGGCAGTAGGCGGCCAAATCGGGGTTCTCGATCAGGTCAATGTTTGCCTGCTCCAACCCGCGCATGTAGGCATAGGTCAGGAAGGGCTCTGAACCGCCACCACTGATCGGCAGGGGCTCCTTGCCCGCCACCCGCCCC
>Ga0078972_1005325_pt1 | contig 32866 bp, 40 predicted proteins | sample YelNatPaOPGAMG01_FD_67568 | JGI IMG/M metagenome (GOLD analysis project Ga0078972, IMG submission 67568) | Hot spring thermophilic microbial communities from Obsidian Pool, Yellowstone National Park, USA - OP-RAMG-01 (SPADES assembly) (version 2) | ecosystem: Environmental > Aquatic > Thermal... | reverse complement strand
CGCACTCTGATTCGGTATGAAAAAGAGCAGTGCTTATTTTGTCTTGATTTCTGCGATTTTAATGGTATCTATTATCGGGCTTGCAAGTGCGCAGACTTCTGCGTTTGTACAAAATATTAATAATGTTGTTGGACAAGTAATCGAGCTTCTAAATCCGGTACTAAAGGTTATAGTTGGAGATTATAAGGCTATTGGGAGTTTTACATCTGAAGATATATTTATAGTGAAACTTCTCTTGGCAATTTTACTTTTTACACTCGTGTATTCTGTTTTGTCAATGTCGGATGTGGATTTCTTGCAAAGTGTATGGGTGTTGTGGGTAATCAGCATTTCGGTAGCAATTCTTGGAGTTCGATTCCTTCCTTCAGCATCAATAGTTACTATCCTTGTTCCGCAAGCAACTTTTGGATTTGTTGTTAGTGCAATTATACCTTTTATCCTTTTTGCAATATTTGTAGAACGTAGTATTAGCTCGCAGACTGCAAGAAGAGTTGCATGGATATTCTTTGGAGTTGTATTCCTGTGTTTTGCGGCAGCTATGCAAGATACAGCCCCTGACAAGATTTGGATTTATTATGCTACTGCAGCAATATCCTTTGTAATGATGATCTTTGATGGTACAATACAAAAGGGATTAACAAGGTGGACTCATGAAAAAGTTTCAGATCCCGCCAGACTTAATCTTATTATTGAGCAGAGGAGAATCATTAGTCAGGCTAACAAGGATCTAGCAGATCATATAATCACGCAGCAAGAACATGATAAAATTGTAAATAATGCAAGAAAATTGATGGTAAAATATAGCACATAGAAATAAGTGCATAGAATTCTTTATAAACTTTCAATAATTTAAATAATGATGAAAAAGAGAAAAATTGGATTTATTTTTGTTGTGGCAGTCGTATTATTATCGCTGGTTTCATTGGCATCAGCGTATTATCTTCCTGATTTGAGGTATGTGAGCCAGAGAACAATAGATTATTATGTTGATTTTTTTGAGCCGATTTTGCAAGCATTATTTGGGGGTCAGGGAGGATGGAGCGGATTGTATTTGTTTGAGAGATTTCTTCTGTTTATTCTTCTTGTTTCAGTGATTTATGTTATTCTTGGAAAAGCCGAGTTTTTTGAACACAATTCAACTGTTAAATGGATTGTTGCAATCATTGTTCCTTTGATAGGAATAAGATTTATTGATTATGGCTGGCTTAGTGCTGTGTTGATGCAATACCGTCTTCTTTCAATCGCTTTTGGTTCTGTTTTGCCATTTATCTTGTTTTTTTATTTTGTCCATAGTATAGGGAAAGATTATCCTATCATGAGAAAGATTTTGTGGGCGTTGTTCATCTGCGTTTATGCGGGCTTATGGAGCACTGCTGAATCCGAGTTTTCAAGCACCATATTCTTTTGGACAATGGTTGCTTCTATATTGATGTTGATTTTTGACAAGAGAATTGAGTTGTATCTTAGTGCAAGAGAGTTTGCAAAGAGAGAAAGACGAAATGTTGATAATGAGATTGCAAAAATCAATATGAGAATTAGCGAAATTGAAGAACAAATCAGGAAAGGCGCTCATCCTAATCCGAAAGAAGCAAGAAAAGAGATAGATGAACTAAGATTGCAGAAGAGATATCTTCAAAGAAACAGGTTGGTATAAATCTTGGGTGATAAACCTCAATAATCTAAATTCTTAGATTTAATTTTGTTGTCTTTTATTATTCACTGACCCTTTGCATTCCAACAATTCTTCTATTTTTGCCTGTGCCTTCATATATCGGAACTTCTTTGAATTTTTCAGACGAGGATTTTGATATAATCCAAGCAGCGGCGAGCAAAATAACAGCCCCAATTATCATAAGATATGTGTCTGAAATACCAAGCGAAGGTATTTTTATCAATACTCTTATTGCAGGGTAAGACAATACAAGTATCAAAAAGCCAATTCCTGCGACAACATAACCAATTGTTTTTTTCATTTTCCTCTTTTAATAATTCTAATTGGCACTATCAATATATAAATGTTTTCGTATGTGCGGAAAGAATATTGTTGCTTTTAACTTTTAATGCAAGAATGCTTTTTGCATAGATGCCAAAGGTTTATATCCTAATTTGGATAGTGTGATTAATGGGGGTTAAAAGATTAACAAAAACATCTACAAAGAGGTTTTATTAAAATATGGCAAACTATGACATTATAGGCAATATAATCATTGCCAAGTTTGATAGGAAAACTAAATCAAAGGATAAGAAGAAGATAGCTGAAAAGTTGTTGAAAGAGCATAAAGGAGCGAGAACTGTTCTTGAGAAGGTTGAGAAGTTTTCTGGAAGGTTAAGAACATTAAAAACAAAGCACATTTTGGGAGAAAAGACAAAAGAGGCAGTATATCATGAGAATGGCTGTATTTTTAGGTTGAATGTTGATAGTTGTTATTTTTCTCCAAGATTAGCAAGCGAGAGGAAAGAGATTGCAGAGCAAGTTAAAGATGGAGAGAGTGTTTTGGTAATGTTCGGCGGTGTTGCTCCTTATGCAATAGTAATTGCAAAAAAAGGAAAGCCAAAGAGAATTGTCTCTGTTGAGTTGGGCAGAGAGTGCAATAAATATGCCATGCAGAATATAAATCTAAACAAAATATCAAACATTGAATTAATTCAAGGCGATGTGAGAAAAAAACTTCCTAAAATGAGAGAAAAGTTTGATAGGATTGTAATGCCAAGGCCTAATTTAAAAGATTCTTTTCTTGATGTTGCTTTCAAAAGGATAAAAGAGAACGGGATTATTCACTATTATGGCTTTTGCAAAGAAGAATCCCTCGGAGAGATGATTAACTTAATTGAGAGTGAGGCAAGAAAAGCAAAAAGAAAAATCAAGATTTTAGGTGTAAAGAAGGCTGGCGAAATTGGAGTAAGGAAATATAGGTATAGGGTAGATATTTATATTGTTAAATAGTTTCTTAAACTGATGAAACTTTATAAGGGTAACATTTATATATTTTGAATCTTTGTTTAGAAAATGGGCTTGGAAGATAGTGTTGGCGAGATAAAACAGATTAATATTGAAGGACCTTATAGGGGCGATAATTTATATGTTGGATATGGCTCTGTTGTCAGAGGCAGGGTAAGATTGGGAAACAATGTTGTAATAGGAAATGGAACTTATATTATTTCTGAGAATAGCAGTGTTATAATAGGTGATGGCGTTGAAATAGGCGATAATAATGTGATTAAAGTTAGGGATCATGACCCTAGAAATAAGAATTTAGATATTATAATAGGGGAGGGAACAATAACAAAGGTTGGAGTTGTGCTTGAGAATGGCATAACATTGGGGCGAGAGAATTATATCGGCGATTATTCTGATTTTGGAAGAAACATAGTTGTTGGAGATAAAAACAGATTTAATCAGTATTCAAATATCCCAAAAAATGTAAGAATTGGGAACAGAAATACTTTCTATGTATGCACAGTAGGCTCTGCTCCACAAGGGCAGGTACATGAAGATGAGGGAACATCTGTTGAGATAGGTGATGACAATCTCTTTAGAGAATATGTTGTTATCAACAGAGGTTCAAGATTAATGGGCATTGATGGAAAGACAAAAATCGGCAATAGAAACAAAATTTTTAGCCAAACACATATAGGGCATGATTGCATTGTCGGAGATGATAATGAGATAGTTTCAGGAACATTTTTAGGCGGGCATGTGAGGGTTGGAAATAGAGTAAGAATCTCTGGCAAGTGCGGGGTTCAGCAGTTTGTTCATATAGGAAATTGCGCTTTTATAGGTGGTATGGTTGGTCTGGAAAAAAATGTTCTTCCTTATTCAAGAGTTGAAGGAAAACCTGCAGGATTGCATGGGATAAATTTTAAGAGATTAGAAAAACTATATGGTAAAAGCAAGTGCAGGGAGATATATGGGGAATTGAGGAGGATATTTGAGGTAATTATGAACAGAGATGTAAGCGATGAAATCTTGGCTGATAAAATACGAGAGCAACCTTCAGAATATGCAAGAGAAATTGCGGATTTTATTGATGGGCTGGAAAAAAATAAAAGAATTTATAGGTTTAGACACGAAAAAGGAGAAGAAAATGAATGACCACAATTCGGATAGAATGATTGATAAATATGAAAGAAAGCGGGAAATAATGGACAGATTATGGGCAATTAATGAAGCGATTTTTACGCTTGGTGGAAGCGGAGATATAAAAGAGGCTTACGAGATTATTGCTGAAGACGAGGAATTATTGGAATACCTTGATGAAATTGCGAAAGAAAAGTTGAGGAAAGAGGGGGATTTTCCTCTCGATGGAGATTATCAAAAGCGAGAAAGAGTTTGGAAAATGCTGTTGGATAATGGAAGGCTTTGCGATTTTATTTATGATTTTAGGGGAAATAGGCTTTAAATTTTGACTTCTGCTTTTATTGCTGTTGGGGCTTCTCCACCATGCCAGGTAAATCTTGGCCTTACGCGAATTGAATAGATTCTTTCAGAGTTGTCGTCAAGTATTATTGCAGAGCCTTTTAATCTTGGCAAGTTGTCTAAATGCTGTTTTATGTTTTCAAGCAAATAAGTCTGCATTATTTCATTTAGGGCGTCAATGTCAGGTTTTGCAGTAACTCTGTGCGATATAACTATGTCTGATTGGGTAAGAGCATCATGGTGCAGTTTTCCTGGCTGTTGGGTTGCCATAACCAGAGAGATGCCTGGCTGTCTGCCTTCTCTTAGCAATTGGATTAGAGCGTCTGTTGCGAGTGTTTTTCCTTCTATTCCAAGAAATTCGTGAACTTCATCAAGGAAAATCCAGACAAGGGGCTCTTTCATTGTTGACTTATAAATCAAATATTCTGAGCCGTATCTTATTGAATCAACTTCCTCTTTTTTTCGCGCTTCCATTCGGTGTTTAAAGATTTTTCTGCAAATCAATGAAATTACCAATGCGCGAACATTAAAAGCGCCTATTGAACTATAAACAGAGATATCAAGAATTGTTGTTGTTCCTGGGTTGATTAAATCATTGATTTCTGTGCCGAGAGCGGTTTTGGCAAATATTCCCCAAGTTTCTGCTGCTCCGAAAAGAGCTGAGACAACATCTTTTGTGTCCTTTGAAGCTTTTGTGTCATTTTCAATTTCTCTTTGAACATCATCAAGAGTGAAGTCCATATTTTTTTCTTTTAAACTGGTTATAATCCTTTCAATTAAAACTGCCGGGAGAGAGGTCATATCTAAATTGAATGTTATTATCCAATCTTCTGGTTCTAATTCAGATGCTTTTAATGCGAATGTCGCGTCAACAGGAATATCCTTTTGCTTATAATCTTCAACCTTTCCATATGGAACAAAAACTTTCGCAGGCAATGACACTGATTTTAAATCCCATTCTGCAAGCAATTCCCTGTCTTTTTCATTTTTGTATTTCATTGTCCAGAAAATTCCCATTGTGTCAAACATTAGTGAAGCGATGTTCTTTGAAACCTCTGGCGGAAGGTTTGCAATTTCTTCTGCTATTACTCCGAGAGTGTATGATTTTCCAGAGCCTCGTTTTCCTGAAACAAGAACAACATGGGAACGAGCAACGTCCATCCAGATTTTGTTTGAGAGCGAGGTATATTGTCCCATCTTAACATATCCTTTGCCGATGTAAATTATGCCTTTCTCACCAAACTTTTTCATATCTGATGGGTCGCGCCCTAAGATAATGTCATATGGCATAGTGTTAAATGGATTTATTGTTTATTAAGCTTTATTGTTATCAGTGGTTTGAGCAATGCCCTTTCGCAAGGTTTTTAAACAGGTCTTTCTATAGGTTGAGATGGCGAATGGCGAGATAAAAGAAAATACAGAAACAAAGGATTTTGATATAATTAAGACCTTAAGAGGAAATTTATGGATTGTTTCTACTATTGTTCTTGCTATTGTTCTTGCAGGTGTTTTGATATTAAGAGGGGGAAGCGCTACAGGAGATGTTATTAGCGCGGATAAGGCTGCAGAAAACTTGATGTCTTTCGTAAAATCTCAGGGTGCTGAGAGCGCGACTGTTGTATCAAAAGAGAGAGATGGCAATTTATACAAAGTAGTTGTTAAATATAATGGGGAAGATATTCCGGTTTATGTGACCCTTGATGGAAAATATCTTGCAAGCGGATTGATTCCTTTGACAGCAGGCAATACAGCCGGGGCAAAAGATAATTCTAATAATGCAGAAGAAACTCCAAAAGAAGTGCCAAAGAGTGACAAGCCGAAAGTTGAGCTTTTTGTAATGAGCTTTTGCCCATATGGGTTACAGATGGAAAAAGGAATTTTGCCTGTTGCAGTATTATTGAAGAATAAAATTGATTTTAAGGTTAAATTTGTGTATTATGCAATGCATGACAAGCCTGAAATTGATGAAAACACAAGACAATATTGCATACAAAAAGAGCAAGGAGATAAATTCCTAAACTATCTTTCATGTTATGTTAAAGAAGGAAAGACAGATGAGTGTTTGAAAGAGGCAAAGATTGACAATGCCAAATTAACCTCTTGTATAAATAATACTGACAAACAATTCAATATTAGCGCTAATTACAATGACAAGAGTTCATGGTTAAGCGGGAGATTCCCTAGGTATAATGTTGATCTTGCAGACAATGAGAAATACGGGGTCGGAGGAAGCCCTACATTAGTAATAAATGGACAGGAAGTTCAGAGCGGAAGAGATTCTGCTTCATTGTTAAAAACAATCTGCTCAGCATTTAATAACGCGCCTGAAGAATGCAAACAGACTCTTTCAAGCAATAATCCTTCTCCTGGTTTCGGTTATAGCACATCAGGAAGCGCGACAACTGCAAGCTGCGGTTAATAAGATTTTTTTGCTATAATTTAATTGATTTGATAAATTAAACAATTTTTGTTTATTTCTTTTTGAGATGCTTAATTTTGTGATTTTAGGAATTCTATCTCATCTTCAGAGAAATTAAGCTGCTTCTGAACTTCTGGATTATTCATTATCGGCTTCAGTAAATCAAAATCGCGCATTATTCTCTTTACAGAACAATGAACAAATTTTGCATATTTTTTTGCAATTGTCTTTTTCTTTGCTGTTTTTTGATTATGAAGCCATATCTTTAATACCCTTTTTGGAGCTTCATATTTTGTGAATCCATATGTTGGAGAAGGTTTTGCATATGAAATCCCTGCGCTCTGAAAAATATTTTGATAAACTAAAAATCGCCATGACTGATTCTGATAGACTCTCCCACGAAAAACATCTGCTTTTCCTAATGCATAATATGCTTTTACAAGAGCTTCATTTTTGTATTCATTGGGAATATTCTCTTCTATCCATAGAAATATTTCGTCAAGAGACATTTTTGTTGAATCAAATAAATCAAGAAAATCGTTCCTTTCTTTGAAGAGTTTTCTTAAAATAATGAATATGTTTTCTTCTACATCGCGCTTTTCAGATGTATCAACAAAAAGGTTTTCTTCATTTGCATAGGATTGCAAGTCATTGATTGCGGCGCGCAAATCTCCTTGAGATTTTATTGCTATTTTTGTAAAGAAATTTATATCTCTGTTGATGTTTTCTTTTTCAGCTATTCTCCTTAAAATTTCTGTTATTTTTATTGTATCAAGAGACTTCATCTCAACCAATTTGCTCTTGCTTCTTAATGGGGCTAATTTGGATTGCCAGACATCATTGCAGGTCATAATTATGGGGAATCTTGTTATTTCTATTATTCTTTCCAATTCTGGAATTCCTCCGATATCTGTTCCTGTTATTCCGTCTGCTTCGTCCATTAAGATAATCTTGCTTTGCTTGAACAAACTCTTTTGAATGCTTGCTGGCCTTACTATTTGCTCTAACTTTGCTCTATTTCGCAAGTCAGATGCATTCAGTTCAAGAACTTCAGAATTATTTTCTATTGCAGCTGCCCAAGCAAGCGATGTTTTTCCGGTACCTGCTGGGCCATGAAGAATAAGAGCCTTTTTCTTTGGAAACTCTTTCAGAAACTGCTGGACTTCTGCTATTGCTTTATCTTGGCCTATTAATTCTGAATATGATTTCGCGCGGTATTTTTCAACAAGATTCTCGTACATTTTTGAATCATAATATTAATTTAAACTACTTTTCCTTGTCCAGCTAATACAAAAGAGGCTAATAAAGACTGCAATTGGACAAATTCGTCAGAGCCTTCTATCATCCTGAACTCAACTTCGCCTGTTTTTTCTGTTAGTTTTACTTTGATATCAGGTTCTATCGGCAGGTTCCATATTTCTTTTTGAATTGCTTTTATTACATCATTGCCGGAGATGCTCTCTTTTAGCATCACATCCAACAGCTTATTTCTTGCGTTGATAAAATCACCTGCAAGAGCATAGTCCAGCACTACTCTTATTCCGATAGGTTTTCCTGATGCTGCTATCATGTTTATCATTTCTGCATTTATATCAAGGGAAACAGAAGCTGTGGCTTGCAGCAAATTTATAGCTCTTCGGCAATCACCTTCACTTGCTTCATAAATCGCGTCATAAGCATCAGAACTTATTGTCAGCCCTTCTGCTTTAGCTACTCTTCTTACTATCTCTGAAATATCTTTCTTTTCAAGCAATTTAAACCTGAAAATAACACATCTTGATTGTATTGGCTCTAAAATTCTGCTTGAGTAATTACAGGAAAGGATGAATCTGCATGTATTTGTGAAGTTTTCCATTGTTCTTCTTAATGCCTGCTGGGCTTCTCTTGTCAGTGCATCTGCTTCGTCTAAAAATATAACTTTAAATGGAACATCTTTTATCGCCTTTGTTCGCGCGAAGTCTTTAACTTTTTGCCTTATGACATCTATGCCTCGTTCGTCGGAAGCATTAAGCTCAAGATAATTTTCTTTCCATGAGTCGCCAAATAATTCTTTGACAATTATCAAAGCTAATGTTGATTTTCCTGTTCCTGCAGGGCCTGCAAAAAGAAGATGAGGGATATTTAATGCTTGAACAAGTGATTTTGTTCTTCTTACTATCTCCTGTTGCCCAACTAAATCTTCAAATTTTGAAGGGCGATATTTTTCTGTCCAAATTTCTGAATGCACCATTTTGCCTCTTTTGTAATAAAAGAAATTACAAAAAATTGATTATAAATATTTGTATAAACTAATATAACTAATAAAATACAAATCTTTGGTAACTAAACAGATAATTTGCAATGGGTTAATAATCTATTAGTTAACTTAATGATTAGACAGCTCTTAATTTGCGCATTTTTCTTCTATGTTTCTCTTTCCTCAATCTTTTTCTTTGCCATTTCCAGCGCATTTGGCGCTTTTTTTTCCATCTTCGAGACGAACGCTTCATAATTTTTATAAATAATTAGCGTTTATAAACATTTTGAGAGTGATCTCCACAAAATAAAACTTTTGATAGATAATTTTTAAAATGCATTCTGTTAAGAAAAATGATGGAGCTTGAAGAGATTGCAGGAAGGCATGATATTGCAATTATAGATTCTTCGTCTATTCAATATTCTGCAATGAGCAATGGCTTGCCTGAAGAGATGTATGACAAAAAAATAGAAGTTGCTATTGATAATAAAACTATCTCTTGCTTGTTATCGCTTGTAGAAGATAGAATAAGAGATTTTAGTTCAATCCCAAATCTTTTTGTTATAAATGAAGTTGTTGAAGAAATCAGAGATTATTTGGGTATCGTAAATCAAAAAATCAATTTTTTCCGCAGAGGGCTATTTAGGAGAGAGCACGGATTGCCATTAGCTTCTAAAGGACCTAATCGGAGACAGAGGATTTACACAGAAAGAGATGTTTCTTATGCAGTTGATAAAACTGAGAAGGATAATCTTGCAAATCTTGAGAACTATGCAAAGCATTTATATAAACTAGTTAGAGTAATCAGCGAGAGAAGATTGCCAATAAAAAGAACGGATTTGCTTGAAAAAATAAGGACAATTCCTTTGCCGGAGAATTTTTTTAAAAGCGAGAAAGCAAGGGAAAGAGACACGGACAGGAAAATTATTGCAAAGGCTTATGAATTAGCATTAGATGGAAAAGATGTTGCGATAATTACCAATGACACGCATATTAATGATCTCCTATTCTTAGGATTTATCAACAGCAGGCCGAGAATAGTTGAACTGCCATATAATGGTAACTTGACTCTTTATGCAGTATATGGCGGATTGTCATATTCTCCAAGATTTAATACAAGGGTGGCAAAAGAGAATTCAAGGGGTGCTGAAATGCAACAATTGCATTCACTCTCTGCTTCTGGAAAATGATTTTTAATTTAATTTTAGTGAAATAAAGCTTAAATACCTGTTTCTGCGTTGAGAAAAGATGGCTGAAGAAAAAGAGGTGCAAGCAATTCTTGGAAAAGAAGAAGCGATTGTTGTTCCGAGCCAGAGCAAGGCAACAAAAGAAGAATTGTATAATATTCTAAAATTAATTGCACCAGGAACTAATTTCAGGAGTGCATTAGACGGCATAATGAAAGCTGGAAAGGGCGCATTAATAGTTATTGAGAATGATAATTTAGCTCCGCTGATTGATGGGGGCTTTAGGGTTAATTGCAGATTCACTCCGCAAAGATTAGTTGAATTAAGCAAGATGGATGGAGCAATAATAATTTCAAGAGACATGAAAAGAGTGCTTGATGCGAATGTTTTGCTAACTCCAGACAGCAAAATAAAGACAAATGAGACAGGGACGAGGCACAAGGCAGCTGAAAGAACTGCAAAGCAAACTGGTTGCGTAACAATTGCAGTGTCAGAAAGAAGGCACGAAATAACTCTGTTTTATAAGAATATAAGGCATGTTATAAAAGATACCGGCGAATTATTAAGAAAGGCAAATGAGCAAATGCAGTTATTGGAGAAGCACAGGGAATTATTTGATTTTTATCTTGACAAATTAAACAAGGCAGAATTGAAGAACTCTTTAAATTTAGGGTATGCAATGCAGGTGATACAGAGAGGGAGAATTATACAGAAAATATCAAAAGACTTGAGAAAATATATCATTGAGCTTGGAAGCGAGGGGATTTTGCTAAGGACAAGATTAAAGGAGATTACAATGAATGTTGAGAAAGAAACTGACTTGGTGATAAAAGATTATACAAAGATTGGCTTAAAAAAATCAAAGATGCTTCTGGGGAATTTGAGCTATGATGAACTTCTTGATATGGAAAATATAAAGAAAGTTCTTGCTTATGAGAATATTATGAAAGGAGATGCTGTGAGGGGATGGAGATTATTGTCAAAGACTTCGTTAGCAGAATCAGAGATTGCTTTGTTAATAAAAGAGCTTGGAGGGTTGGGAAATATTTTGCATTGCGACATTGAGACGTGCAAGAATATTCTCGGAAATGACAAATCTATCATGTTCAAAGAAGAAATTGAGAAGATAAGAGGAAACTATTAATCGCTAAACAAATTTTTAGCCTATAAATCAGTTTAAAAATAATTCTTAGTGCATGAAAGCAATTATGAAATTAAGCAAACCTGCATAAGAAACCCAAATCGCATAGGGAAGCAAGAGCCAAGATGATAATCTTGAAACTTTCCAACTTACATTAATTAGCGCCAAGGTTGACAATAAAATTAGTATTAAGTCCATGAAAGCTATTTGAGTGTAATGAAATCCAAAAAACAAAATGTTCCACAATGCATTGAAAAAGAGATTGATAGCAAATAAAGCAATAAGCTTATTTCTTGTTATTCCATGAGAGTTTGTTATTGAAAGAGTCATTGAAAATCCGATTAAAATATATAGAATTGTCCAGACAATCGGGAAAATATAATTCGGAGGAGTTAATGCAGACGGCTTTACCGCTTCATACCATCCTGAAACATCTGTAAAAGAAGAGCCGATAATTGCTGTAAGAATTATTGCAAGAGCAGAATAAAGCGCAATTTTAAAACTGAATTTTTTCTTTAATTTTCTTTTTAAATGCAATTTCTTTTTCATTGTTTTGATTTTTAAATTATCTAAATTAAATAAAAAATAAAATGATTATTTGTTTTTATGCGAGTGCCTTGTAAATCATCCAAAGTCCGGATAAGGCTACAAGTGCGTAGACTGTTTTGATAAGCCAGCTGATTGCAAGCAACTCAACAAGATTGAAGTTAAAAATCGCGAGTCCCCAATTGAGCGCACCAATCACGACAAGCACATATGCAACCCAGTCGATTGTGCTCATTTTGTCCATTTCTTTCCACCTCCTTTTTATTGTGATAGTAATATAAGCACAAGCGTATATTTAAGTTTATGGTTCTGCATAAAGAATTATAAACTTTGCGTAATTGATATTTTTATGGCAAGAAAGAAAGGAAAAAAGATTCAAGAGAAGAAAGGATTTTTTCATTATGCTATTCTGCTTATTAAGACAATATGGTTTATAATCAAAATACCCTATTATCTTGTTTTAGGGATATATTATGCGGCGAGATGGATTATGGGCATCTTGTTATGGACAAAAGAAAAAATCAGGAAGAAAAGGGCAATGGCAAAGAAAGGCGCAATAAAACCCGTTTATGAAGATTTTAGAATAGTAAAGACAATTGAGGGTGATTACAAAAAATGGGAGGAGAATCTGAACAATGCAGAAAGCAAGATTGGAATTATATTGGGAGCAAGAGGCTCAGGAAAGACAGCTATTGGAATCAAATTTTTGGAGAATATTCATGCGAAGACAAATAAGAACTGCTATGCAATTGGATTCCATGGCGAGGATTTTCCTCCTTGGATTAATGTGGTTGATGATATTTCGCAAATAAAAAATAACTCTATTGTGTTGATTGATGAAGGAGGGATATTATTCAGTTCAAGAAATTCAATGAGCAATGCGAATAAACTCTTAAGCAATTTAATTTTAGTTGCGAGGCACAAAAATCTCAGCATAATTTTTATTTCACAAAACAGCAGTAATTTAGAAGTTAATATACTAAGGCAAGCTGATTTTCTTGTTTTGAAACCTTCCTCATTGTTGCAAAAAGAATTTGAGAGAAAAATCATACAAAAGCTTTATGACGAGTTAGAAGATGAGTTCAAAAAATACGAGAATGAAAAAGGAATCGCTCACATATATTCAAACAACTTCAAGGGATTCGTTGCAAATCCACTTCCTTCTTTTTGGGATACAAATATCAGCAAGAGTTTTAAATGATTAAAAGAAAATTCTTAATTATTACATCATTGCAGAGCAAGTTATATACCAGACTGAAACTCGGGATTGTTGAAAAAATAATGCCTAAAATCCCCATTAGAATTGCCAAATAAAAAAATAAATAATATAATGCTTAATATGCCCAACATAAAACCTGCGATGCCCATGCCTTCACCTCTCTCTCTTCTTGCAACATGCCTCATAGATTTTCTTGCTGCTCTTTTGACTTTTTGCCACAATATAGTTTTTTTGGCCTCAAATTGAATCAATTAATCGCGTTGCACAATAGCCCAAACAATAGCCCATTCCGTATACAATGGTTCCGCTGGCTATGCCGCAGGCAGTGCCTGCTATAATCTCCCTTAGCAAAGTCCTATTTGAAGGAGGGTTTTCTCTCCCGAAATTTGTTTTTGTCATTAGACTGCTAGATGACGAGCCAGCCATATTCGCTAACAAACAATAGAGATAATAGCTGTTGATATCTTTTCCAATTCCATTAATAACTCCTTTTATTGTTCCAGAGATAAGGCACCCTCCAAGTGTAATTGCGATAGGAGACGATTTTATTATCTTTTCCAAGTTTGACTGTTCCATGACCATGGTTTTTGATTTTTGATGACTTAAATAGATTTGAATCTTAAAATCATAACTCTTTTAAAGCATTGTTATATTTTATAATTATGCCCTTGTAGTCTAGAGGCCAAGGACAGCGCCCTCTCGTATTGCCGAGGTTGAGTCGTTGAGATGTTAACCTCAGTCCTCTCTAGGACAGGCTATTCGAAATTTTTGCCTTTTGGCGCGTTTTTAACGCGTTTTTAATGGCGATGGAGAACGGCGCAGACCCGGGTTCAAATCCCGGCGAGGGCATTTTTATATTTATTGAATTTATATTTATTGAATATCCCTTTTATAATAAAATTTATTTTCTTTTTAATTCAGTCCCGTCTTGAAAAACAATTGTTGAAGGAGTTCCTGGCAATTTGCCGCCGTTCATAATCATGTCTGCTTTTATAAATATCTCGCGATTTATCTCGTCTATTGATGAGGCCGGTTTTTCTCCTGCAAGATTAGCAGAAGTTGTTATAAATGGGACACCTGCTTTTTCTATTATCTTTGAAAATTTATGGGCGGGGATTCTTATACCTATTGTGTCAGAAGGAGAGACATGAGAAAGGAATGTAGGGTCTTTTTTTTCAAGAACAAGAGTGTATCTGCCTGGCAAATATTTATCCACTAATTCAGGGGTTGCTTTTGTGTGCTGATAAATCCATTCTTTTGACGGCGCTATGATTGAAAGAGGTTTATTGCCATCACTTGCTTTTATTTGCTTTATCTTATTGACTGCATCTACATTTAGTGCATTGCATCCTATGCCATAAACTGTGTCAGTTGGATAAATTATAATTGAACCATCCTTAATTTTTTCCAAAATGCGGTGCTCTTGGTAATCATTCATTAAAATCAATAAATTATGTAATTAATAAAATTTATTGTTCTTTGTTTGCTATTCAACTAGAAAAACCATATCGTTTGGGCGAGTCTTATCCTTTACTTTTATGCCAATCTCATCGCCTTTTTTGCCCTCTTTTATTTCTTTCTTGTTTATTTGCATGCTTTCCACTAGTTGCTCAAAGTCGGTTGTGTGCCCTTTTATGTGGATTCTATCACCAACTTTCAAATTGTCTGATAGCTTTATTGCAGCGACTCCTACTTGGCTAAAGTATGTTAATACTCTGCCGATTTCTTTTTCTGCCATAACCTACATAATGCAATTGAATTTATAAAGATTTGTGCTGATATAATTTAATGTTTCTAAAGAGCTATTTGCTCATCAGTTCTTTTTATATTATAATTTTTCAGGAGATTTGAATGATTAGAGGATTAAGGCATCCATTCTAATTTTGCTACATAAGCTGTCAATGTTTTTGCATTTCCGCCAAGTTTGACAAACCAATTGTAGTAGAGTTTTGCGAAAGTGTTTATCTCACTCTTGTTTTTAAGATGAATATTCTCATTTGTGATTATGAAAAAAGCTCCTAAAAGAAGGAATATGACAAAAATCATTATTAATTTCATTTTATGTTTGAAATAGTTGAGTTTAATCCCCAATCTTGTTTTGCAGCATAACCTGTAATTGTTTTTAAGTTATCACCTATACTTGTGAGCCAATTAAGATACAACTTTCCGACTGCAACAAAGCTTTCATAGTCTGTTAGAGAGCCATTTCCTTTTATATAGACATAACCAAATGAAAAAATAAAAAATACTAATAATAACGCAATTCCGCCATAAACTAACTTGTGCCTTATTTCTTTGAACTTAAACAATACTAACAAAGCAAGAGCAATGATTAAGAGCCATAATATCCAATTCATATTTTCACCTCTTTTAATTTAAGGAGAAGAGATATAAAAACTTTCGCTTATACAAATATTTAAAACACTTATGAATTAAATGGATATAATAGCCCTGTAGTCTAGCGGTCAAGGATCCGGGACTCTGGCTCCCGGGACCCAGGTTCGAATCCTGGCAGGGCTATCCAATAATGCCTCAGTAGCTCAGTCGGCAGAGCGCATGCATGGTAAAAATAAAAATCCAGAAAGCATGAGGTCGGGAGTTCAATTCTCCCCTGAGGCTTTTTTATAATTATCGGGTTAGAGTTTGTAATTAAAGTGTTGCTTGGATAGTATAAATGTGCAGGTTTTTATACCTTTGATTTTGCAGATTATTATGGTTAATAAGATATTTGAGATAAAATATAGAGACAAGAAAACAAGGGCAAGAACAGGAATATTATTTACAAAATCCGGAGGAATAGAAACACCTTTCTTTATGCCTGTTGCAACAAAGACAGCTGTTAAGCATATTTCTTCTTGCGATTTGCATAAAATGGGGGCAAATGCAATCATTTCAAATGCTTTTATTCTCTACTTAAAACCCGGAGTAGAATTAATAAGAAAAATGGGAGGGATTGCAAAATTTATGAATTTCAAAGGTATTATTTTTACCGATTCCGGAGGATTTCAGATGTATTCGCCGAGATTATATGTAAAATCAAAAGAAGACGGAGTTGTTTTTAGAAATCCTTATTCATTGCAGAAAATATTTATCACACCTGAAAAAGATATGGAAATACAAGCAGGGTTGGGAAGTGATGTTGCGATGTGCCTTGACTCAATGCCTTTAATTTCTGAAAGCAAGGAAAGCGTTGCAGAAGCTGTAAGAAAAACTTCAAAATGGGCAAAGAGATGCAAGGAGCATCATGATAAATTAGAAGAAGGGTTGCCAATGAAAAAGAAACAATTACTTTTTGGGATAATTCAGGGAGGAATTTATGAAGATTTAAGGAGGATTTCTGCAAAAGATATTGTTGAATTAGATTTTGATGGATATTCTATTGGAGGATTAGCATTGGGTGAACCAAAAGAGGATGAATATAGAATGATTGAAATATGCAAAGAATTTATTCCAGAAGACAAACCGGTCTATTTGATGGGTGCAGGAGAGCCATTAGAATTGCTGGAGGCAATCTCAAGGGGAGTGGATATTTTTGATTCAAGATTTCCAACGCAAAATGCGCGAAGAGGAGCTATTTTTACAAGTGAGGGAAGAATTAACCTAAAAGCAGGAAAATACAGAGAAGATGACAAACCATTGGATATGAATTGCGATTGCTTTGTATGCAAGAATTATACAAGGGCTTATATTAGACATTTATTGCTAAGCGAAGAGGGTGTTGGATTAAGGTTATCTTCTTATCATAATTTGCATTTCTTGCAGAGATTAATGGAAGGCGCGAGAAGAGCAATAATGGATGGCAAGTTCAGCGAATTTGTAGAAGATTTCAAAAACAAACAAAAAAAGGCTTCTTAATCTTGAGCAAATGCTTTCTTAGAAGATAATTTATTTTAAGAATAATAAAAATTTGGAAAATAGAAGATACAGTTAAATATATAAAAATGAGTTTTTGGGATTTAATATGGGGCTTACGCTAAAAGAGTTAAAACAAAAATATGAGGAATTGGCTAAGGAGTATAAATTGCCGGATTTCAGGGAAATCAATGAGAATTTTGAGATAGAAAAGATTGATAGCGATACAGATTGCCTTGCAAGAGCAATAAGAAAAGTAATAATGGAAAAAATAGTGAATTCTCTTGGTTTTATTGAGTTGTTATTGAATCCAGTGAATGTGCCGAGGATGTATATTCCTTTCCTTAAGACAATGACTTTGGACAATAAAAAGGAGATGGAGAGAATCTATGATACTCTTTCAGAGGTTGTGTTAGCTGCTGTTGAGCTTGAGATGGAGTATGATGAAAAGAAAGAAGCTGAACTGATTATAAAAGCAAATGAGAAATGGAAAAGCGTGAAGCCTGGCTTCAAGAAAGTTATAGGAAGCATAAAGAATCCGCCCATATCTAATAGCGATAAAAGCAAGAGTTATTTCGGATAAGTTATTTAGGATAAACCAAACAGCTTTAGAATTTCTTAAATATTTCTTCTAGAGATATTTCAAGAACAGAAATAGGAATTTTGATATTCCAATCTCTTAGTGTTTCTGGATGGAGCTCTCCGATATAACCTATCTCTTTTTCGTTCATTATAATTTTTCCTGTCCTTCCCTCTATCAATCCTTGTTTTTCTGCAGGTTCAATCTTGTAACTTATATTTAGCATTCTTGCAAGATAATCCAGCATTTGTTTTATTTCTGTAAAGTTGCCCGGGGATGAAGCGATCAAAAGATGCGGTGATTCTTTGATTCCTAATTCTGTTCTACCATCTTTCTCAAAAATTGTTCCTATCTCAAAAATTTTTTGAGGATATTCATTATCCTTATTTTCTGTAAATATTCTTAGTGCAGGAATCAAGAGATTCGGCCTTAATAGTTTGTATTCTGTTTTTGATGCTTCTAATTCTATTCTCTCATTTTCTTCTAATTTCGCCTTATCTGCTTCGTCTGTTTTAATTAAGTGATATGATGATATTTCAATCAAGCCTAAACCTACAAGAATTTCAGCGATTTTGGACTCTATTTTGCTTTCTTTTGATTCTTCGCCTATTGTTGCGACTTTTGGTATTTCTGGAATGAGATTATTATAGCCATAGGCAATTGCTATGTCTTCTATAATATCAACTTCGTGAAGAATATCTGTTCGCCAAGCAGGTATCTCGACTTTTCCTGCATTGTAATTATAACCCATCCTTGGAAGAAGTTTCTCCAAATCTTTTTCTTTTAAGTTTAATCCAAGAAGCTTATTAGCATTTTCCAAAGAGATTTTCATTTTTTCAGGAGTTAAATCAGGTGTTGTAATCTTATTTCCTTTGTATTCTAAATCCATTGCATAAATTCTGCCGCCCATTTCTGCAAATGTTGTTACAATAATATTCAGAATTTTTTTTAATACATTTAAATCAGAGCCAGAGCACTCAATAAAGACCTCTTTTGTGTCTGTCGTAATCTTTCCTGTTTCGTTGCTATTGATTATGGGCGGCATTGATAGAATCTTGTTCTTTGCATCAATGAATACAGGATATTTTTCCATGAAATCAAGGAGTTTCGCATATTCTCTTCCGGTAGGCGTTCTTTGCAAAATTTGTAAGCCATTCATTTCTTCATCAGACCCGAGCGGGATAAACTTTATCTTATCAGGGGCTCTTGCTTCATAAGTTATGGGAAGCGTTATTTTTTCAAGAGGATAAATGCCTATTGCTGCTTTTTTTCTATTTCTTCCAATTGTGGCATGGAGTTTTTCTTGAATATCTATGATTTCCCTGATTTTTTCATCGTCAAACTTAAGGTTTTTTACAATTGCACAGGCCGTGAATGGGCGAACATTGTTTACAGATGGGTCAATCTTAACTTTGAAATCTTTTTCAGGAGGATTTATCTTGTATTTCTTCAAGCCGGGTTCTTTTCCAATATATGCTTTAACAGCCCTAAGAAAACCTTGAAGTGAGAGCAAATCAGGACGATTCGGAGTTATTTCTATTGTTACATTGTCCCCAGAAACTTCTATTGGAATGCCCATTAGCATTATGTTTTCTATGTTTTCGTCGTTAAGCTTAATGTGCTTTTCTATTTCTTTTTTTGATATGTTTAGTGTTGCCATTTTATTTTATCCATACTCTCTTTTGTCTTAGTTCTTTGATATCATTAGCGTACATTTCTCGTAGATCTTTTATTTTGTAGAATTCTGTTATAATCCTGTCAAACCCCTGTCCCCATGCCAAAACAGGGATAGGTTTGCCTAATAAAGGAGAGGTTAATTCTGGGCGAAAGATTCCTGCTCCTCCCAATTCAAGCCATATTTTTCTTTCTGGATGATAAACCTGAATCTCTACAGAGGGCTCTGTGTAAGGAAAGAAGCTTGGGACAAACTTGATTTTTTTGTAACCCATTTTTTCATAAAACTCTTTTAGGTAGCCAAGGAGATGGCGCAATGATGCGTTTTTGTCTATAACTATTCCTTCTGTTTGATAGAATTCAAACCCGTGGCTCCAGTCAACTGTTTCGTTTCTGAAAACTTTCCCTATTGCAAAATACTTCGCAGGCAAATCCTCTTCTTTTAGTTTTGATAAAGTGTGGGCTGACAAGCCTGTTGTGTGAGTTCTAAGAACAACTTTTTTGGCTTCATTTTCCTGCCAAGAATAATTCCATCCCTTGCTTCCTTCTATGCCTTTTTCATGCGATTGCTTTACTGATTTTACAATCTTATTGTCCGGCAATTTTGCTGACAAACCTTTTATAAAAAAAGTGTCTTGCATTTCTCTTGCAGGATGGTCTTGGGGTGTGAAAAGGGCATCAAAAATCCAGAATGAAGAATCGGCCATTGTGCCTCGCATTTCTTTAAAGCCCAGATCTGTCCAGATTCTTTTTGCATATTCTATTGATTGATTGACAAAATGTCTTTTGCCGCCATAAATCTGAGGAACTTGAGAGGATAAATCATATTTTCTAAAACGCATGCCCTTTTTCCAATCTTTTATAATCTCAGGGGTAATTTCTTCAAGCAAGCCTGTTTTTATTTCTTGCCCTGCTATTTGTTTTCCAAGAGATGTTAGTTCAAAATTGACAATACTTTTTTCCTTTAGTTCAATAATGTTTTTCCTTTTCTTTAAATTTTCAAGGGCGAGAAGCATTTCATCTTTTAATTTATCTTTTTCTATTGGAAGGATCTCAATAAGCCGCTCTTCAGGAAACTTTTTGATAATTTCTTCTTTTGTGGCTTTTAAGACTATCTTCCCATTTGCTAATTCAATAAGGGCTTTGTCTTTTAAAACTCCGATTGAAACCTTGAATTCGTTATCAGATAAATCGGATAATTTTCTTGCTTCTTCAAGCGGGATGTAATTATTTTGTTCGAGCAAAGCAAGAAGTTTTCTTTCAGGAAGTTGATTTTTTTTGTAATATACTCCATTTGCGCCTAAATCAACAATTGTTTTTTGTATTGTAGTAATCTTTAACAAACCCTTTTTTTCAAGAAAACGAAGGGCTCTTAATACGCTTACAGAATCCAAACCGGATTCTTGTTCTATTTTATCAATGCTTTTTTTAAGGTGCGGGATTATTTTTATTTCTAAAGGAGAGAGGGTTTCAATAATCTCCTGAATGTTCGGCTCTTTTTCCATTTTAAGATAAGTAGTATGGGTATTAAAAATCTAATGCTTCTTTTGCTTGTGAGGTTGATGCTCCGATAGATAGGAGGAAAGAAAGCGCATCTATTCTGTCTTTGTAATTAAGCAATTTTAGCTTAGTTTTTGCTTTTCTGCAAATCTTTATGTTTTGGATTATTCTTCCGAGAATCTTGGCTTTTTCTTTTTTTTCTAATTTAGAAATTTCGTGCATATCTATGCCTATTGCAACATTATTTTTTGCAGCAATTCTCGCAAGAACATGATTTAATCCAGAGTCCATCTGTTTTAGGGAATCTTTGCGCTTTCCTCTTTCCGGCGATAATAATATGTCAAACTTTCCGTATTCTAATATTTTGCGATTGAATTCATCATCTTGGGCAAGAACTATAATTGGCTTTTCTTTTGTTTTTTTTATCTCGTTTTTGGCTTGCTCTATATTTAATGTGTTAATCATTATTAGAGAAATTAAACTTTAATTTAAAATGTTTGCTTTTATCCAAAAATTGAAGTTCCTACAAATTTCTTGCCTTCTAAGATTTTTGTTATGTTTCTTGTATCCTGCCCTATTATGTAGGTTCTTATTTTAAATTTTCTGATTATTACTGCTGCTTCTTGATCAAGAACAAAGTGCTGTCCTGCATGATATTTTCTTTTTAATGCTCGTTTCTCAAAATCTTTCCAAGATTCGTGGGCTATGAATTTTGCTTTTGGGTTTGTGTAGGGATTGTCTGTATAAAGCCCTTTTACATTTGTGATATTGATAAAATCGCAATTTAAGAAATGGGCTAGTTTTGCCGCTGTTGTATCTGAGGTGGCTTTTTCAGCATATCTCAATGCCCCACAGAAAACAACATTGTTTTTTTTGAGATTTGATTTTACTTGCTTCATGTTCATTGGGAGAGAATCATTTGCTTCTTTTTTTCCAAATAATTGCATTAAAAGCAAGGCATTCATTCTTGTTGCCCTTATTCCTGCAAGAGCTTCTTCTTTTGATGATTTTTTGTCATGTTTTAGGATAGAGATATATTTTCTTGCTATTGAACCGCCGCCACAGACAACCACAAACTTGAATTTTTTGTAATTTTTTCTCAGTTCTTTCTTGAACTTTTCAAGAAACTTAAAATTTGGCTTTTCTGGCACAATCAATGAACCGCCGAGACTTATTACAACAACCCTCTTTTCCATTAAGAAAATTATTCTGCGAGATATATAAATCTTATCTAGAAATATACTTTTTGAATCATCTAAATTATTAAAAACTCTGAATAGAATATAAAAATATGGCACAGGAACAAACAGGTGACTTGTGCAAATATATTTCTGAGCAGGTTCAAAGATATGGGCTTGTGATTGAGAGAAGAAATGGTTCATTTTGTTTTGACGCGCATAGGCATAAAATAACACTCACTCCCGAGTTTGAACCTAATGGCAATAATCTCTTGGCATGCTTAAAAGTTGAGGTTATTCCTTATGAGCACGATAAATGGGTAGAATTTTTAAAAAAGCTTAAGGGAAATGCTATTCTTTGTGAAGGCGGAGAGCTCTATCTTAAGGAGAGGTTTGAAAAATTGAAGAAATACGAAGAGATTTTAGCAAGAATGGATAAAATAGAATCAAATGATAGCAAGTTAGTTTGCTTGGTTAGGGGATATGATGAATGTGTGGAAGGAAAAAATATTGATAAGTTAATTAAGCAAAAGGAATTGTTTGAAGCATTCTTTGAGCTTTTAGTTAGGCCTGTTCTCTGGTTTGCATATTCACATCTGAAAGAATAAATCTAATTGCTAAATCCTTTATTTGAAAATTTCTCCTGTTTTTGAGCTCCAAAATAGTAAATCCAACTCATCTATGGGGATATTAATTTTGTTTGAGAATTCTATAAATTTTTTTTCTATTTCAAAATAATCTTTTTTGTTTTTTATTTTGCAATTCTTGATAATATTTAGGGATTTTAAGCTATTGAGTATGTGCCTATCAAGGATTGCTATTTGATTATTGGATTTGCCAATATTTCTTAAGAAATGAGACGCTTCTTTTAATCCATAGCCCTTGATATTATCTGCGAGATAATTTCTTAGTTCAACTATATTAGAATCATGAAGCCGGATTTTTTCTTTTATTTCATCCCATTTTTTTAACGCCTCATAAACATATTCTGCTTTATTGTTATGAAACCTTGTTTTTCCTTTTAATATTTTTTTAAGATTCGTTCTGGTTTTATCTTTTATATTAAATATTTCTTCTGTTGCCTGCCAACATTTTTTTGCATTGCTTTGCGGTGTTAGAAGGCAGAAAACCATTTCCTTGATGTATTCATTTTCATTTAGGCTCTTGAATTCATTAATCCTTTGCTGGATTTCTTCCTTCTTTTGATTATATTCTTTTGATAATTCCATGATTTCTGATTAGAAGAAGAATATTTATTTATTGCTATGCAAATTCTTTTCTTCGTATTATAAATCTGGTTCCTACGAATTCTGAAATTGTTGCTGTTAAAATTATTGGGCCATAAGCAACCTTAAACATGCCGGTAGTTAATGGGATTCTTGTTTTTTCAGATAATTCTTTTAATATAGCATCAATCTCTTCCTTTGAAAGAGAAATGTTTGTTGTCTGGATTGCACCGAACTTGTTTATTGTTAGTGGTTTGTTTTCTCCGCTACATTCTATGCTCTGTATTGTCGGATCTTTAAGCAATGGATATATTTTTTCCAAGCTTACAATTGGGGCTGCTTGCGTTGGCGGAGCAGGAGTTATTGCAACTTTTTGAACAGGGGCTGGTTGAGTGGGAGGAATCATTCTTGGCTGTAATGTTGGAACTATTCTCGGCTGCATTAATTGCTGTGGAGGTAATTGTTGCTGAGGCGATTGTTGCATTTGTGCAGGCAGTGTCTTTGAAGCGATTTCATGAACAATTGGAGTTTTAGTTAATTCAGCAGGCTTTTCTGGTTGAATTGGTTTTTGTTCCGTTGTTGGTTTGGATTGAACTGGCAATTGATGTTCAATTGGTTTGAGTTCTGTTATTAGGGGTTTAGGCTGGATTGGCGGGATTTGTTTTGATTCAATTTCTTCTGTTTTGACATTAGCGATTTCTTTTTGTGGGTTGACTTCTGTTGATTTGACAATCGCTTTTTCCTTGATTTGTTCTCTAAACTCAATCATTCTCTTTTCTTTGGATTTTTCTTCTAACTCTCTTAATGCTTTTTCAAATTTTTCTGCTTCTAAATCTAATGAGGGTTGATTATTTCTATAATCTTGTTTGAGCTTGATTAGAATGAGCCTCTTTAGAAACTCTTTCGCGAATTCTGAATTTGCTTCTTTAATTAATTCCATATTGTTAGAATTTTGGCAGCGGCCTATCAATTGGTTTTGCGGGAAGCGGCGGATTTTCTGATTCTGGGGGTATTGCACCTAATTTTTCTTCCAATATTGTAATCCCTTTTGCTATTAATTTGTCTTGCTCTAATAATTGATTAAGTTTTTCCATAATCTCTTTGTGCCTATCGCTTTCTTCTCCAGAAGGGGATGAAACAAAGCTTTTTGCTGTTGACTCAAATAGGTTAATTAGGCTATCAAGTTTTTGCGATGTTTTTGCGAAATTTTCGGCTAAATCTGTGTATAATTTTTGAATTTCAACAAGATTTTCTAAAACCTTCTCGTCAATACCCTCTTTTTTTTGTCCTTTCGGCATAATAAACTTAAGGAATTAGTATTTATAAAGATTGTTTAAAATGAAAAATGGCAAAGCTTAAAACTTAATTTAATTAAAGATAATTGCGGGTGCATAGTTCAATGGTAGAATGTACGGCTCCAGACCGTAAGACGGGGGTTCGATTCCCTCTGCGCCCATTGCAATCTTTTTAAAATAAGGTTATTCTTGCTTGTTATATTTTCGTTCACCGTGCATCCATCCTATATTTTCTTGGGGAGTTGAATTTTCTATAAATCTTCTAACATCTTCTAGTGGTATGCGCCATTCTCCTCTTCCGCCGCCATATCTTCGTGCTTTTGCAGCATTTGGGAAAAGTTCTTGAATCTTCTTGGGATTTTGCCCCTTTCTCTTCTATTCCCAAACCTTCTTTCCCGCCCTTGCCTTATGTTTGTGGTAAAATATGATTTCTCAATTTTTTCTGGCAATGGCTCCCGCTTGATTATAATAGAGTCATCTTCAAGCACATTTCTGAAATTTTCATAGTCTCTGTTTGAGACAATTGTAATTGCAATTCCTTCCTTGCCCGCTCTTGCTGTCCTGCCTATTCTATGGACATATTCCTTGGCAGTTCTTGGAGAGTCATAATTATACACATGAGACACCCCCTCAATATCTAAGCCTCTTGCAGCGACATCTGTACAGACAAGAGCATAAACCTCGCTTGATTTGAACTTTTCCATAATCTTGCTTCTCTTATTCTGTGCAAGCCCTCCGTGAATGGCAACTGCATGGATGTTATTTTTCTTCAGATTATGCGCAACAAAATCAGCATTATGCCTCGTATTGCAGAAAATCATAACCCTCCCTGATTTTTCATTCTTAAGCAAATGCACTAATAACGAGAATTTTTGGTTTGAAGGAACATCATAAAATATCTGCCTTAATTTTGAAGGATCAACCTGCTCTTCTCGCGATACATCAACTGGATTTTTCATATATTTTTTTGCAATATGCTTGATGTCCATTGTTATTGTTGCCGAGAATAAAAATGTCTGCCTTTCTTTCGGGCATAGATTGATTATGCTCTCAACATCCTCTATAAATCCCATATCCAGCATTCTATCAGCTTCATCAAGCACAAGAGAACTGACTTTTTCTAAATTTAAGGTTCCATTTCTTAAATGCTCAAGAATTCTTCCCGGGGTGCCTACAACAATATCCGCCCTCTTAAGATTTTCAATCTGCGGAGACATTGCAACTCCTCCGTAAATTGCTGCCACAATAAGCCCTTTAAATCTTGAGAATTTTGCTGTTTCGGATGCAACTTGTTCGGCGAGCTCTCTTGTTGGAGTAAGGATTAATGCCTGAATGCCATTCCCTTTGGTTGTTTTTTCTATTATTCCTGCTGCAAAAGCCAATGTTTTCCCAGAGCCTGTTGCAGAACCCCCTATTATATCTCTTCCAGCCAGTGCTAAAGGAATTGCCTTCTCTTGTATTTCCCGCGGAGATTCAAACCCTTCTTTCCTAATGGATTCTAAAATCTGCTCGCTTAGCCCTAATTTTCTGAACTTTTCCATTTTATTCAAACGAATTTATACAGAGCAGACAAAATAATCATGCTATTTAAAGTTGCTCTATGGGTTTTGTTCAGAGCTTTTTCATTTGCTCAATTTCTTCAAAAGAGATAGAACAACCTTTGTATTTTGCCGCATACAAAAGAGCTTCAAGAATATGATCTTTAAGATGAAAAAGCCCTGTCTTGTATGCAAAATACATCAATTCTGATGAACGGATTATTTTTATATTTTTAAGGAATGAGATGTCTTTTTTCATGAGAACTTCTGTATGGAGCTTGTAACTAAATATTTTTTGTAGGTTAGAGGGGCTTTCGCATAGCAAACGGGCTGTTCTTTCATCAATCGCAACAACATTGTCAATTCCTTTTTCTTTTAGAAGTAAGGAGAGAGCAATGGCGCTTATTTCTCCTTTGCTTACTATTTTCATGAACTCTCCTCTTGCAAAATATGCATGGTTCAATATATCAAAAAGCTGATTTGTTTTATTGTCTAGCTCTTTTTTATTGATTATCTTATAAGGGAATTCTAAAATCCTTCTTTCAATCAAATCTTTTATCTTAAGCGCCTCAAACTGGAATCGTTTTATAGTCAAGGGTTTATCAACTATCTCTTTCTTAACTTCATCTGTTATTAGAAAATAGCCATTGAACTCTTTTTTTAAATCCTCAAATATGTCAAGCAAACCATTCATTGCAAATGTGATTATTGCTCCGGAATCAAAAACTATTGCTTTTTCTTTCATTTGAATATATCTGCAACATATTTAATTCGCTTTTCTACAGGAAGAGTCATGCTCAAATCAATGTCAGAAATGCCTGTTTTTCCTGCATATTCTGCCAATTCAAAGATAGTTATGCCAAGAAGCTCGGCTGTTCTTTCCATACTAACGCCGTGTTCATAAATCCTTGATGCCTTATTAATTTTAGCTTTCTCAAAAACCTGTTGAACATGAGTTTTGAAATTTCCAGTGAGGCTATTGATTAATTTTTCTATTTCCATGATGCTTTCTTTGAATTTGTTTATGTTGTCTTTTTCAAGGAATCTTGATGCTTTCTCAAGATTAACAAGGGATTTCTTGAGAAATGCTTTCCATGCGGGATATTTTTGGTAATTTGTTCTTTCTATTATCTTTGATAGAGAATAGACAATAACTGCGAGTGCTATTGAGAATTTTTCTTGCTCAACAGACGCTGCATGGATTGTTTCATTTGACAAGTTTCTTAGTTTTATAGAATCTTTGTCATGAAGCGCTTCTTTAACTTCTTTTAACACATTAAGAATATGCTCTTTTTCCATAAGCCTTATTATTAATTGAGATATATAAACATTCTCTTAAAATATTAATCAAAAACCATTACTGCTGCAGCGATTGTTGTTGTCCATAATCCATCTTTGTTGCCTTCTGCAGATTGGCAGATGTGGGTTGTCTTAAATATGTGTCCCGATGCTTTGTAAATTTGCTCGCGTTCTTCCCAGGCTTTAGTTGGATCAAACTCTATGCCAAGTGTTGTGGCTAACATTGTTGCTGCAAGGTCTTCTGCATATTCTCCTGATATTTCTCCTTTCTCTCCATAAGCATGATGTTCTGATAAATAACCATAATGGTTTGCATTGTCTTTTGGTATTGCAATACCTATCGCTGATGAGATTAATCTATTCGGCTCGTTAGTTTCATTGCGAGCCATCACGCAATAAACTATTTGTCCTGGTTTGAGCAACTTTAAACCTTCTTCTTTTGGAATAATCTTGCAGTTTGGAGGAAGAATAGACGAAACATAAACAAGATTGCATTTTTCTATGCCTGCATTTCTTAATGCGAGCTCAAAAGAAGCAAGTTTGTCTTTGTGAACTCCAACACCCCTTACAAAAAATATTTTGTTTGGAACTTGAATCACTTTCTTTCTATTGACACCTTTTGTTTTATTAAATAATTTTAATATTTTTTTCTAAAACAAAGTTATATTTAAATGTTTTTGTGATAAAATGGAAAGTTTAAATATCCAGATGTTTATGTTATAATATGGAAGTTGTGCTTGACACTAATTTTATTATTTCCTGTGTGAAAAAGAAAATTGATTTTTTAGAAGAGCTTGAAAAATTAGGGTTTAAAGTTTTATTGCCGAGAGAAGTTTTACAAGAACTTAAGGACTTAAAAATGGAAAGTTATCATCCTGACAGGGTTGCGATTGATATTGCTCTTGAACTTTTTGAAAAAAGAAAAGTAAAAAAAATAACTTTAGGGAAGAAGCCGGTTGATTTGGGACTGATAGAAATCGGAAAGAAAGGGGCCTATATCGCAACTTTAGATAATGCGATAAGGAGAAGCGTTCCAAACAAAATTATAATATCAGAGCAGAAAAACAATGTTGCTATAGAAAGGAGCTAATAATGATTTGAATTTCTCTTAATTATTTTTTATTCAAGGGTTTTCCAATAACTTTTTTGCCGAGATATTTTACTAGAACATTTGGCACTTTTACTGTTGCATCTTTTTGTTGATAGTTTTCAAGAATTACTACCATTATTCTTGAAGTTGCGAGGGCAGTGTTATTTAGTGTATGGACAACAACTTTCTCTCCTTTTTTGTTAGAATATTTTATATTTAATTTTCTTGCTTGATAATCTGTGCAGTTTGATAACGAGCCTACTTCGCCATATTTTTTTATTGTTGGCCTGTAAACTTCCAAATCTGCTGAACGGAATTTCCAGTCAGCCAAATCGCCTGAGCAGATTTCAACAACTCTATAAGGAAGTTTAAGCAGTTTTAACATATCTTCCGAGTTCTTTAATAATTCAGAATATAACTCTTCTGATTCTTCTGGTTTGCAGAAGATAAATTGCTCGACTTTGTTAAATTGATGTGTTCTCCATAAGCCTTTTTCATTTATGCCATGAGAACCGACCTCTTTTCTTAAGCACATGGAGTATGAGAAATATTTTTTTGGAAGTTCTTTTTCTGAGAAGGTATGGCCTGAGTGCATCGCAAGGAGAGATTGTTCTGAGGTTCCTATAAGATTCAAGTCCTCATCTTTTATTGAATAAACTGACTGCTCAATTGCTTTCTTATCCATGGATGCATAGATAGATTTTTCATTTAACATTAATGGGCCTTCAATATATTCATAACCTCTCTTTTTCATGAAGTCTATTGCAAAATGTATTAGCGCTTGATTTAATAGAGCTAAGTCATTTTTTAAGTAGTAGAATCCATTCCCTGCCACTTTTGCAGATGCATCAAAATCAGCAAATCCTTGCTTCTCTGCGATTTCAACATGATTCAAGAGAGGAAATTTGAATTTTGGAATCTTGCCCCACCTTTTTATGACGACATTATCATTTTCGTCCTTGCCGATTGGTGTTTTGTCTGAGATTATATTTGGAATCTTGAGCAAGCGCTCATTTATTGCACTTTGAAGAGAATCTGCATATTTCTCTATTTTTGCAATTTCGTCAGGGATTTGCTTTGCTTTTTGCAGCAATAATGAGACATCTTTTCCTGCTTTCTTTTCCTCGTTTATTAGCTGCGAAATTTTATTTCTTTCTGCCCTGAGAGCGTCTAATTGTGCTTTTTCTTTTCTCCATTTAACGTCAAGGTCATAGATTTCGTCTACGAAAGGAATCTTATAATCTTGAAACTTCTTTTTTATATTTTCCTTGACGAGAGCTCTGTTTTCGCGAATGAGTTTAATGTCAATCATACCTTATATAAATAATAGTGATATTTAAAGTTTAACACAATGCCAAACAAAGGTTTTTAATGTGCTTGTATTAGCTATTTATAATATACCTTATAAAATCATGCTCATTTCATTAAGGTTGAAATGAGGGGGCAAGGGCACGCGGCGCTCTTGCCTGTTTATAATTAAGCATATTGGCGAGAAAATAAAAGATTGGCATGAGAAAATCTTTTTTTGGCTTTAAAACAGGGTTTTTAGAAAGGCTTAAAAACCATTCTCATTAGAAATTAGATATGGGAAGAGTAAGAGTAAAGTTAAGCAGCATAGACATAAATGCATTAAATTCAGTAATTGGGGCTTTGAAAGAAGTTACAGAGAGAACAGGAGTTATGATGAGGGGGCCGATTCCTCTACCAACAAAGAGGTTAAAGGTTACAACAAGAAAATCACCTTGCGGAAATGGCACTGCTACATTTGACAGGTTTGAAATGAGGGTTCATAGAAGAGTTATTGATTTGCCTGCAGAAGACAGGGTTTTGCATCCAATAATGAAACTGCAAATACCAAGAAGTGTGCAAATAAAAATAGAGATGAAAGATTAATCTTATGACAAATAAATTAAAGGTAAAAGTAAAATTGTTACACCCCGATGCAAAAATGCCTATTTATGGCAGTGCTGGAGCAGCTGCTTTTGATTTGTATTCTGTTGAAGATGCTATTTTAGAACCTGGCGAGACAAAAATAATCAGATTAGGATTAGCTTTAGAGATTGAGCCTGGATATTGCTTAAAGTTCCGTGATAGGAGCGGTTTGGGAGCAAAAGGAATACATCATTTTGCAGGATTGATTGATTCTGATTACAGAGGAGAATTAAAAGTTGTTCTTCATAATTCTGGCAAGACAAGTTATAAGATTGAAAAAAACGATAGAGTTATACAAGCAGTTATTGCTCCTGCAATACAAGCTGATTTTGAGAAAGTTGATGAATTGAGCCCAACTGCAAGAGGAGATGGCGGATTTCATTCAACTGGCAAAAAATAAAACTTCAAAAAATTTTAGTTGAAGTTTATAATATATCTTTAATTATACGAGTGTTTTTAAATTCTGAGCATTAGTGATTATAATAAAAAGATGATTTATGAATCTACAAACCAAGCAGGCAGATTTCCCGCTATTCTTATAGAAGCGGACAGTGTAGCCGAAGCATTTCATCATGCAGTTCTCGCATGTTACAAAAGAGGATGCAGAACGCAAACACCAAAGCATAGAGAAGGGATGCCGCCGGGTTGTGATGCTCATATAACTATAAAAGTTAATCATCCTGATAGAGAACCGCTGATTCACAAGGCAGGATTGGTTGAAGACCCTCGCGGAGTTGTTCAATATATTTTGGAAGTCACTCACGGGATTCATAATCATTGGAAAAAAGATCCCAACAACCCAAACGATACTCATTGGGGTTATACATACAACGAAAGATTTTCAGAACAGATGCCTTTTGTTTTTGCGAAAATAAAAAATGACTATGAGAAAAAAGGCAGGGTTAGCGGAAGAGATTATTTCTTTAGCATATGGAGAGTTACAGAAGACAGCATTCTTGAACAAGAAGATCCTCCTTGCTGGCAAAGCGGGCAGTTAAGATTTGTTGAAGATGAAAAAAGAAATCTGTTTTTGAATTTTAACACTTATTGGAGAAGCAGGGATTTGGCAAAGGCCTGGAACGAGAATGTGATTGCAATGACCAAGTTGCAAAAACTTCTTGCTGCGAAAGCGTCTGATGTTCTTGGTAGAGAGGTTAAGATTGGCTCTTACATTGATACTTCTGCTTCCTTGCATATATATGGCGCATATCTCGCAGAAGGTTTTGACAGACGCATTGAAAAAATGATGTCCGGGAATGTAAATGATTTTACAATGAGCCTTGAAGATTATCTCTCAGATGAAGAATATTTGAAGAGGGTAATTGCTGCGCAGAGCGATTTTGAAAGAAAAACAGGGCAAAAAAATGCAAGCGAACAAACATTGAGAGAAAATGGATATCATTTGGAGACATTCCCTTATCCAAAAGAATGGAACTCGTGGCCAAAAGAGTGGGACGCTGAGCCTGATAAGAAACTTCTTTTAATAAGGTAATTTGCAAAATATTTTGTTTTAAATTTTAAGAAGCGCGTAATTTATTATGCTCAACAATCTTTCTTTGTTTAATCTTAATTTAAAAACCCCTTCTGTTTCTGGCAATTCGTTTGGCAAATAACCTCTATTGTCCGAATCTATACCTGGGATTATTCTTTCCATTCCTGCTTCCCTGAATAATTGTTTTACAATTGAATTTTGTTCTTCATATTCATTGGCATAAACAACTCTTCTAATGCCACTTCCGATTATTTGTTTTGCACACGCTGAGCATGGATAGTATAATGTATAGATTGATGTGCCTTTTAGTTCATCTCGTCCAACTTGAGAGAGGGCATTATATTCAGCGTGATTTCCTCGGCAGAGCCCTTTTCCTTTTTCTTCAAAAGAAACTCCGAATTTATTTTTGTTGCATCCTACTTCAAGACAATTTTTAATTCCTGATGGTGCTCCATTGTATCCTGCAGCAATAATTCGTTTATCTTTATTGACTATGACTGCACCATTTTTTAAATGCAAACAGCTTGCTCTTGTTGATATTAATAGGGCATTGAGCATAAAATATTCGTCCCAAGAAGGCCTATCTTTTTCAGAAACCATAAATTTATGGAATTTGCCATGTTTTTAATTATTTTTGCTTAGTAAAATATGCTTTAAAGCGTTAGATTTATAATCAAATAACATTGAATAATATTTATCTTTGTTCAAGCCGACGTGGCACAATGGTACTGCGCACGCCTGGAGCGCGTGTTTCCGAAAGGATATCCAGGTTCGATTCCTGGCGTCGGCGTTTATTTTATAAATTCGGAAAATTTTAGTTACTTTAAAGAAGCAATTAGCAAGATATTTAAATTAGAAAATCGTCGATAATTCATGAAAAAAGCGGTGAAAAAATCAAAAAAAGAGAGCACAAAAAAACAGGTAAAACTAACTTGCATATTTTGTGGATGTGGTTCTGGAAAGAAATGGGAGGAGTGCTGTGGCAGGTGTAAAATCCCTTGTTAGGGAAGAAAAATTGAGATTAAAGGGAAAGGTTGCTGTAATA